>Ga0065721_10003756_pt1 | contig 83651 bp, 74 predicted proteins | sample Mesricmetagenome_FD_59108 | JGI IMG/M metagenome (GOLD analysis project Ga0065721, IMG submission 59108) | Mesophilic microbial community from rice straw/compost enrichment Sample: eDNA_1 v2 (version 2) | ecosystem: Engineered > Solid waste > Grass > Composting > Bioreactor | place: USA: Davis...
TATGACCGTCTGCGGGCCAATGGAAAACCGTTCAAGGTCGCAATCAACGCCGCAATGCGAAAGTTCATCTCGATCCTAAACGCCATCATCAAACAATCCACAGTTGCTTGACCCGAGGGCGTTCACAGGCGAGCCGCTGGCCTAGCGCGTGTGGCGACTGGTTTGTATCGGGAAAGGTGATCAAGCCAGGCTCGCGCGCCCGAGATAAGGCCTGAGGGCACTGCCGGCCAAGGCGGGGTTGATTGGTTCAGGTTTCCTGATACACAATTGCCGTCCTTTTTCTCCCGCGTGGCAAAATTCCATGAGCCGTAATTTTCTGGTCGTCGATCCCGAGGAAGGGCTCGAAGTGCTCAAGGGCCTCGCCTCGGCCATCCGCATCAAGATTCTCAAGCTGCTGCACGTGGAGGGGCCGCTCAACGGCAATGACATTGCCGAGCGGCTGAGCCTGCCGCAATCGACGGTATCGACCAATCTGCAAATCCTGGAAACGGCGGGGCTGATCCGCACCGAGACGCAGAAAGCGCGCAAGGGCAACCAGAAGATTTGCCATTCCACGTTCGATGAAGTGCTGGTGATGTTCAAGGAAGACATCACGCCGCTGCGCTCGAACACGATCGAGGTGGCGATGCCGCTCGGGCTCTATACGAGCTGCGAAGTATCGGCGCCCTGCGGGCTGTGCTCGAGCGACGGCATTATCGGACTGCTCGACGTGCCCGACACCTTCCTCGATCCCGACCGGATGAAGGCCGGGCTGATCTGGTTCACCCGGGGCTTCCTCGAATACCAGTTTCCCAACAATGCCAAGCTGGCGCAGAACACCATCACGACGATGGAATTCGTCATGGAGCTGAGCTCGGAAGTGCCCGGCACCTCGGCGGACTGGCCCAGCGATATCACGCTTTCGGTCAATGGCACGGAAATCGGCACCTGGATGTCGACCGGCGATTATGGCGACAAGCGCGGGGTTTATACGCCGGACTGGTGGAAGCTGAAGGGCAGCCAATATGGCAAGCTCAAGAACTGGCGGGTGACCAATGACGGCACCTATGTGGACGGCATGAAAATCTCGCCGGTCTCGCTGACCGATCTCGACCTGGCCAACCATCACTCGATCCGGCTGCGGATCGCGGTGAAGCCCGATGCCAAACACCCGGGGGGCATCAATATTTTCGGCCGGGGTTTTGGGAATTACGACCAGGACATCATCCTGCGCCTGCATACCGCGCCCTGAGCGGGCCTGTCCGGGCCCTGAAACGGCGCGTGCGAACACGCATGGCAAAAATCATACAATAAGGCTTGCACCGCGCCGCGACGGCCGCTAAAAACACCATAACTGATATAAATCAGCAAAATGGGATTAGTGGGAGGCCTCGGTGAAAGCGACCGTTATCGCGAACAAGAATTTTACGATCTCCAAAATCGACGATCGTGTCTATGGGGCCTTTCTGGAGCATCTGGGCCGCGCCATCTACGAGGGGATCTACGAGCCCGACCACCCCAGCGCCGACAAGGACGGCATGCGCGGCGACGTGGCCGAACTGGTGAAGAAGCTCAATGTACCCGTGGTGCGCTATCCCGGGGGTAACTTTGTCTCCGCCTATAATTGGGAAGACGGGATCGGGCCGCGCGAGGAGCGCCCTACCCGGCTGGACCTGGCCTGGCATACGTCCGAGAGCAATGCGGTGGGCGTGCACGAATTCGCCGATTGGTGCGCGACTGTAGGCACCGAGATGATGCTGGCGGTGAACCTGGGCTCGCGCGGCGTCGACGACGCCCGCAATTTCCTCGAATATGTCAACCATCCCGGTGGCTCCTATTGGAGCGACCTGCGCATCAAGAACGGGCGCAAGGAGCCGTGGAACGTCAAGATGTGGTGCCTCGGCAACGAGATGGACGGCCCCTGGCAGGTCGGCCACAAGGATGCCGACGAATATGGCAAGCTGGCCGCCAATACGGCGCGGGCCATGCGCATGTTCGACAAGAGCCTGGAGCTGATCGTGTGCGGCTCCTCGCATATGGACATGCCCAGCTTCCCCGACTGGGAACGCATCGTGCTGGAGCACACCTATGATCATGTCGATCATATCAGCCTGCACATGTATTTCGCCAATCGCGACGACAATACGCCGAACTATCTCGGGCTGAGCCACAAGCTGGAGCGCTATATCGACACGGTCGCGGCGACCATCAAGCAGGTCAAGGCGAAGAAGAAGTCGAAGAAGGACATCACCATTTCCTTCGACGAATGGAATGTCTGGTATCATTCCAACAAGAAGGACCGCGAAATCCTCGACGGCGGCAATGGCTGGCCGCATGCGCCGGGCCTGCTGGAAGACATCTACAATTTCGAAGACGTGCTGATGGTGGGGCTGATCCTCAACACCTTCATCCGCCGCTCGGACGTGGTGAAGATCGCCTGTATCGCCCAGCTCGTGAATGTCATTGCCCCGATCATGACCGAAAAGGGCGGGCCGGCCTGGGCGCAGACGATCTACTATCCCTATTATTTCGCTTCGGTTTTCGGTCGCGGCACGGCCTTGCAGCTGGTGGCCAGCTCGCCGGGCTACGAAACGACCCATGCGGCCGAAACGCCGTTCGTGGACGTGTCGGGCGTGCATAACGAGGACGAGGGCACACTGACCTTCTTCCTGGTCAACCGCCACACCACGGACAGCATCGACACCGAAATCAGCCTGCAAGGCTTTGGCGATGCGTCGATCATCGAACATCAGGTGATGACCCATCCGGACCTCAAGGCGGTCAATACGGCCAAGGCGCAGGAAGAAGTGGCGCCGCGCAAGGGCGACGGAGCCCGGATCGGCGACGGCAAGCTGACGGTCGCCTTGCCGCCCTATTCCTATCAGATGGTTCGCGTCAAAATCTGAGGCGCAGGCCGGCCATGATTATCGGCCAACGCATTTTAGCATCGCGGGGCAATAGGTTAGCAGACTGTTAGCACTGAGCCCCGCACCCAAAGAAAATGAGGGTCCATCGGCAGCGATGGGCCCTCATTCAATTTTATATCATAGTTCTGGATTTACATCATAAACCACATTGACAGAGAAAGAGCCCTCGCTAAAGTATGACTTATCGCGGGGTCGAGGAGCCTCGCGCAAAAGGAATGCGGCAACGCGTTCAAGTGGGAGGATTACATGGACAGACGACATTTTTTGATCGGCAGCACCGCCGTCGGCACCCTGATGGTGGCCGGCAACGGGCTGGCATTGGCGCAGGACGCGCAGGGCACCGCCCCTGACCTGGCGCAATTTCCGCGCAACGAAACCCTGATCATCCACAATCCGGAAGGCGTGATCCGCAATCCGGGCTGGTTCAACAATTGGGTGGTGGGCGCCGGGGCGGGCATTTCCAACGGCCTGCACCAGCTGACCACCGACACGTTCTGGCTGATCGATCCCGATGCGGGCATCGAGGGCGCCAGCGAGAACGCCATCTACAATTCGCTGGCCGACGACCTGTGGGAATATAACGAGGACTTCACGGAAATGACCGTGAAGCTCAAGCAGGGCATCTATTGGAGCGACGGCGTCGAGTTCACCGCCGACGACGTGGTGTTCACGGTCGAAAAGCACAAGGCGACGCCCGGCCTGTCCCAGAACGGCGCCTATAATGCCCAGGTCGAGACGGTGGAAGCCGTCGATCCCTATACGGTGCATTTCACCCTCAAGGGCCCCAATTCGCGCTTCCACACGCTGTTCTCGGTGCGCTGGACCGGCGCCTGGATCATGCCCAAGCATCACTTCGAAGGCGTCGAGGATATCCTCAGCTTCCCGAACGATCCGCCGGTGAGCCTGGGGCCGTACACGCTGCATTCCTACGACCCGAACGGCACCTGGTATATCTGGCAGCGCCGCGAGGACTGGCAGCGCACCGCCTTGGGCATGATCGGCGAGCCGACGCCCAAATTCATCATCTATCGCAACAATATCAATGCCGATAACCGGCTGATCGAGATGCGCAACGGCAATCTCGACATGGTGCATGACCTGTCGCCGGAAGCCACGTTCTCGATCATCCAGCAGGACCCGCAAATCCAGGGCTGGTTCCCGGGCTTCCCCTATGCCCACCCCGATCCGACGCTGGTGATGGCCATCTTCAATCACCAGAATCCCAAATTCCAGGACAAGCGCGTCCGNTGGGCCCTGGCGCTCATGCTCGATGCGCGCGCCATGTCCATGGCCTCCTATCGCGGCGCGGCGACGCTGTCGGCGATCTCGGTGCCGCCGACCGGCACGCATCCGCGCGACTATCATGCGCCTTTGCAGGAGTTCATGACGAACTACGAGATCACGGCCGGCGGCAACACGGTCAAGCCATACGATCCCACCATCGGCATGCAGATCGCCGACATGGTCCGCGGCCAGTTCCCGGACGCGCCGACCGACGAAGATGCGATCCGCAACGCCTTCGGCTATGGCTGGTGGAAGCAGGATATCGCGACCGCCGAAGCCCTGCTCACCGAGGCCGGCTTCACCAAGAACGGCAATCAGTGGATGATGCCGGACGGGCAGCCCTTCAGCTTCTCGGTGATGGTGCCGACCGACGGCGTGGTCAACCGCCTCGGCGCGATCATCGCCCAGACCTGGGCGCAGAACGGCGTCGGCGCGCAGATGGAAGCGGCTTCCGATACCTGGGACCGCCAGCGCGTCGGCAATTACGAGGTCAATATCGCCTGGGCCGTGGAAACCTGGGGCGGCCACCCCGACCTCAGCTTCTTCCTCGACAGCTATCATTCCGAATATGTGGTGGAGCCCGGCCAGTCCCAGCCCGACCGCAACTGGATGCGCTGGAAGGATCCGCGCCTGGACGAACTGATCGAAAAAATCCGGAACAGCGACTTCAACGATCCCGTGGGCATCGAATATGGCCATGAATTCGTGAAGCTGCATCTGGAGGAAATGCCGAATATCCCGATCATGGCCTATAACGTGTTCTCGGTGCAGTCGAACCGGTTCTGGACCGGCTGGCCCAATGCCGAGAACCCCTATGCCAACCCGGTGACCAATTGGTCGAACGGCCGCTACATCTTCACCCAGATCACGCCCGTCGAAGGGGCGTCATAGGGTCCTCCCCTGGTGGCCCGGCGCAAGCCGGGCCGCTTGGAGGTGTTTGGGTTTGGGTGCTTCGGTTCGCGTAGCAGGTTTGGTTCTTTCGCCCCCCTCCCCCTTGAGGGGGGGGCCGGGGTGGGGGTTCTGGAGGTGCAGCGTACCCACATGGTTGTGGCGATTGCTTATAGGCCTGATCCCCCACCCTCATTCCCTCCCCTCAAGGGGGAGGGAGGCGATGGAGCCGGAAAACAAGAGCGGCAAGCATGCAAGTGTACTCCCTCGTCGAGCGGGTATTTCCGGCGCGCCAATGCCTGGATTTCCACGATGTCGGTGGATCAATGAAGCCCCCAGAGCGAATATCTTGGGGCGGCGATGAAAGTCGAAGACCGCCATGCCGAAGCACCCCGAGCGATAGGGGCGTGGCGATATGAAGGTTAGTTGAGGAGGCCAGATGCAGGGCTATCTATGGTTCGTGGGCAAGAGATTGCTGCAATTGCTCGCCGTCATCTTCTGCGGCATCTCGGCCACATTCCTGGTGACGCATCTGTCGCCGGTCGATCCGGTGGAGCAGGTGCTGGGCCGGCTTTCGGCGCGCTCCAATCTCTCGCCTGAGGCCATCGCGGCGACGCGCGCGGCGCTGACCGAGATGTACGGCACCGGCCAGCCCATATTGCAGCAATATTTCAATTTCTGGACGCGGCTGTTGCGGGGCGACCTGGGCCCGTCGCTATTGGCCTTCCCCACGCCGGCCATGGACCTGGTGGGCCGGGCCATGCCCTGGACGCTGGGCCTGCTGGTCACCTCGACCATGATCACCTTCATCATCGGCAATCTGCTCGGCGCGCTGGCCGGCTATAATCCCGACAACCGCTTCCTCAAGGCCTTCGGGCTCATCGCCATGGGCATCCAGCCCATCCCCTATTACGTGGTGGCCTTCATCCTCCTGATCATCTTCGGCTATTTCTTCCCCATCCTGCCAGTCTCGGGCGGCTTTGCCATGGATGTACGGCCGGGGCTGTCCTGGCAATTCGCCGGTTCGATCCTGCAGCATTCGATCCTGCCGGCCTTGTCGCTGGTGCTGGTGGGCTTTGGCGGCTGGTTCCTGGGCATGCGGGCGCTGGTCAGCAATGTGGTGAACGACGATTACGTGACCTATGCCGAACTGGCCGGGGTGAAGCGCTCGACCATTGCCGGCGGCTATGTGATCCGCAACGCCATGGTGCCGCAGATCACCGCCCTGGCCATGGCCATTGGCGGGGTGTTTTCGGGCACGGTCATCACCGAGCAGGTGTTCAACTATCCCGGCCTGGGCTCGCTGCTGATCGATGCGGTGAACTGGGGCGATTATTCGCTGGTGCTGGCGGTTTCGACCGTCTCGATCACCGCCGTGGCGGGGGCGATCTTCATCGTCGACCTGCTGCATCCCCTGCTCGATCCTCGCGTGCGTGCGGAGTAAGCCATGTTTTCCATTCTCCGCGACCTCATCCGCTACAATATCGAATTCGCCATCGGGCTGGCGCTGGTCGCCATCGTGGTGCTGTTCGCCGCGCTGAGCTTCTTTTCGCCGGTCGATCCGACGCTGATCTATGTGGCGATACCCGACCAGCCGCCTTCAGCCCAATATTGGTTCGGCACCAATTCGCGCGGGCAGGACCTGTTCTGGCAATTGTCCGCCGCCTTCCGCAACAGCCTGATCTTCGGCATCACCGTGGCGGTGCTCAGCCGCATCATCTCCATCGCGGTGGGGCTGGCCTCGGGCTATATCGGGGGCTGGGTCGACCGGGTGCTGATGTTCGTCAACGACATCTTCGTGGCCATCCCGATCTTTCCCATCCTGGTGCTGTTCTATTTCGTGCTGCGCAACAATATGGACAGCTTCACGCTGGCGCTGATCATGGCCTGTTTCGGCTGGCCGTTCGACGCGCGGCTGATCCGCTCGGTGGCCCTGGGCCTCAAGCACCGCGAGTTCACCCGCCATGCGGTGTTCGCCGGGATGAGCACGCGCAAGGTGCTGCTGGAAGAGCACCTGCCCTATGTGATGCCCATCGTGTTCTCGACCTTCATGAACAACATGCTGTGGTCGATCGGGCTCGAGGTGACGCTGGCGGTGCTGGGCTTCACCAATCTCAACAATCCCACCATCGGCACGGTGCTGTACTGGGCCAATTCGCACTCCGCCATGGTGGTGGGCGTGTGGTGGTGGATCCTGATCCCGGTGATCCTGATCGTCATGACCTTTCTCGGCCTGTTCCTGCTGGCGATCTCGATGAACGAATATATCGACCCGCGCAGCCGGTTGCGGAGGATGGGGGCATGAGGGCGGTGATCTCGAATGAGAAAGCTCCCCTCCCCCTTGAGGGGAGGGGCCGGGGGTGGGGGTCCATCAATGAATCACTGCACCACCCCCTCCCCGACCCTCCCCTCAAGGGGGAGGGAGGGCAAGAACAGCAGCGCCGTGAAGAGGACGCGCCATGACCCAGAAACAGGACAACATCCTCACGGTCGAAGGGCTCAAGGCCTATTACCAGATGAATTATTTCGGCGTGGAGCGGGAAGTCCGCGCCGTGGACGACATCACCATGAATGTGCGCAAGGGTGAGGTCTATGGCATTGCCGGGGAAAGCTCCTCGGGCAAGACCAGCTTCATCAAGGTGCTGGCCGCCGCCATCAGGCCGCCGCTGCGCATCATGTCGGGCAGCGTCAAATACGATTTCAAGACCGGGCCGATCGACGTGGCGCGGGCCAGCCCGGCCGAGATCGAGGCGGTGCGCTGGCGGCACCTGTCCTACATCATGCAGGGCTCGATGAGCGTCCTGAACCCGGTGCGCCGCATCGGCAAGACCTTCCACGATTTCGCAGCGCGGCCGCTGGGGCTGAGCGGCAAGGCGTTCGAGGAGCGGGTGCTGGGGCACCTGGCGCGGCTCAAGCTGCCGCCCGAAGTGCTGCGGGCCTATCCGCACGAATTGTCCGGCGGCATGCGGCAGCGCGTGACCATCGGGCTGGCGACGGTGTGCCATCCCGAATTCGTCATTGCCGACGAGCCGACCACGGCGCTGGACGTGGTGGTGCAGAAGGAAGTGCTGAACCTGATCCGCGACATCCAGAAGGAAATGAATTCCTCGGTGGTGTTCGTGACCCATGACATGAGCGTGCATGCCAATGTGGCCGACCGGGTGGGCATCATCTATGCCGGGCGGCTGGTGGAGGAAGGGCCGACGCGGCAGATGTTCTTCACGCCGCGCCATCCCTATACGGCGCATCTGGTGGCCAGCCTGCCGCGCATCGGCGACACGCGGCAGCGCCCGGCCCTCGAAGGAAGACCGCCGAACCTGGCCGATCCGCCGCAGGGCTGCCGCTTCCATCCGCGCTGTCCGCTGGCAGTGGACAAATGCCGCAAGGAAGTGCCGCCGCTCGAAACGGTGGCGCCCGATCACCGCAGCGCCTGCTGGCGCTGGCAGGATGTGGAGCCGCTGGTCAATGCCGCGGCGCCGGCGGGAGAAATGGCATGAGTAGTCTGCTCGATATTCGCGATGTCTCCAAGCGCTTCACCATGGGCGGGCTGTTCGGCCGCAAGGTGGTGGACGCGGTGGTGGACGCCAATTTCTCGCTCTCGGCGGAAAAGCCCGAAATCTTCACCATTATCGGGGAATCGGGTTCCGGCAAGACGACGCTGGCGCGGATGATCCTGGGGCTGGAAGACCCCTCGGAAGGGGAAATCCTGTTTCGCGGGCAGAAGGTGGACCGGCATGAGGGGCGCGCCAAGCGGCTCGACTTCATGGCCAATGTGCAGCCGGTGTTCCAGAACCCGTTCGAGGCGTTCAATCCGCTGAAGAAAATCGAGCGCTACCTGGAAAGCACCGCGCGGCGGTTTCTCCACACCACGGACAAGGCCGTGATCGACAAGGCCATGGACGAGGCGCTGCAGAAGGTGGGCCTCAGCCTCAAGGAGGTGCGCGGACGGTTTCCGCACGAAATGAGCGGCGGGCAATTGCAGCGCTGCGCCATCGCCCGGGCGCTGATCCCCAATCCGCCGCTGCTGATCGCGGACGAGCCGGTGTCCATGGTGGATGCGAGCCTCAGGATGAGCATCGTCAACCTGCTCAAAAGCCTGCGCGACGACCTGGGCGTCTCGGTCATCTACATCACGCACGACCTGGCGACGGCCTATTACATCTCCAACCGGCTGATCATCATGCAGCGCGGGCGGATCGTGGAAATGGGAGATGCGCGCACGGTGCTGGACAATCCCGAGCATCCCTATTCGCGGCTGCTCAAGGCCTCGGTCCTCTCCACCGACGATGCGGGCGCGGGGAAACTGGCGACGGACCCGGCAATGGTCAGCCTGGCCACCGATATGGTCGGCAAGCCGGGGCGGCTGGTGGACCGGGCCGATGGGCGCAGCGTCAGGGTGCATGAAGGAGCATGATGGCCATCATCCGGACGGAAGGCCCCCTCACCCGGCGCTACGCGCCGACCCTCGGGTCTTGGCCCGAGGGCAGGCTCTCTCCCCCGGAGGGAGAGGTAAGATGAGCGCGCCGATTTATCGTGATCCGGTGCAGGACGGCGCGGCGGACCCGGTGGTGGTGCGGCGCGAGGGCACGGATGAGTGGTGGATGTTCTACACCAACCGCCGGGCGCAGATGGATGCGCCGGGCTTCGGCTGGATTCATGGCTCGCCCATCGGGGTGGCCGTGTCGAAGGATGGAGGCGGGAGCTGGACCTATCGCGGTACGGTGAAGGGGCTGGATGCGCCGGGCGATGATGGGCTCAACACCCATTGGGCGCCGGAAGTGCTCTGGGCCGAGGGACAATATCACATGTTCCTCAGCTATATTTCCGGCACGCCGACGCATTGGAAGGTGGCGCGGACCATCACCCATTTCACCAGCCCCGACCTCGAAAACTGGACGCGCATCGGGCCGCTGAAACTCTCGAGCAATAATTGCATCGATGCCTGCGTGTTCCGGAGCCCCGATGGGCTATGGCGCATGTGGTACAAGGACGAGGGCCAGGGCTCGAGCACCTGGAGCGCCACCAGCACCGACATGATGGAGTGGAAACTGGAAGGGCTGGTGCTGCCCGGATCGCCGGAGGCACCGCCGCATGAAGGGCCGAATGTCTTCGAGATGGGCGGCTGGTATTGGCTCATCACCGACGAATGGCGCGGACAGGCGGTGTATCGCTCGGACGACACGCTGAACTGGACGCGGCAGGGCGTGGTCGGCGGACAGCCCGGGGCGGACCCGATGGACAAGAGGTTCGTGCGCCATGCCGATGTGGTGGTCAATGGCGAGCACGCGGCCATGTATTATTTCACCCATTGCCAATGGGACGAAAAGGGCCAGCCCGAGGGGCCGCCGGATGTGGCGGCGCGGGCGACTGCCATTCATCAGGCGCGCTTGAGCGTGGTGGACGGCAAGCTGGTGTTCGAGCGGGATGTGCCGGCGGGACTGGCGCTGCTGGCTTAGGGCGCGGCATGAAGGTGCGCGGTTCCTCCGCTCATGCCGGCCGATCGGCCGGCTCGCCGCCGGGACCCCATGATGGCTCAACCTTCAGGACGGAGACGCAGTGACCAAGGTTGAACGGGCGTCATTTGGTCAATTGCTGCGTTATCCCGGCTTCGTGCGACTCTGGGCGGCTGACGGGCTCTCGAATTTCGGCATCTTCATTTTCGGGCTGTCGCTGCAGCTCCTGCTGATCCACCTGCTCGATGCCGACCAATTGGAGATCGGCTGGGTGCGGTCCGCGCAATGGCTGCCTTCATTGTTGTTCGGGCTCTTGGCGGGCGTGATCGTCGATCGTGTGCAGCGGAAGACATTGCTGATCGCCACCGACATCGCGAGTTGCGTGCTGCTGTTGGCGATTGCCGGAATGGGCCTGTTGGGCATGCTCTCCCCGCTTGGGGTGGCCGTGCTGGTCTTCCTGCTCGGCACCGCCGCGGTCCTGCAAGGCGGGGCACATCAATCGTTCACCGCCGACCTGCTGCCGCCCAGCCTTCTTGCCTCGGGCAACGTGGCGTTGACCCAGACCTATACGGCAGCGCAGACAGTGGGGCCGCTGATCGCGGGGGCGCTGGCCGGTGTCGTCGGCGCGCCGGTCACGATGCTGATCAATGCCGCGACCTATGCCATCTCGGCAATGCTGCTGGCGGGGGTACCCGGCGGGCGGCCAGCCGAGCGCGGGCCTTCATCCTCACTCGGCGCCGATCTGAGGGAGGGTATCGCCTGGGTCTATCGGCATCCGTTCCTCGCGCCCTATGCCCTTTGCCTGCATGCCTGGTTCATCGGCAATGCCATTGCCGGGACGGTTTACATCTTCCATGCGACGCGCCTGGGGATGGATGCGGGCGCCGTGGGGCTGACGCTGGGCGTGGCGGGGCTGGCCGGGGTGATCGGGGCGGGAGTGGCGGAACGCACGGCGCGGCTGCTCGGGACGGGCAAGGCCATCCTGTTCTGCGACTTCCTGACCGGGTTCGCCTGGCTGGCGATAGCGGTGGCGCCACAGACGGACCTCCTGCTCTACGCATTCTGCGCTGCGCAGTTCGTCTATGGCATAGGGCTTGGCTTGCGTGGCCCCCTAGAGATGAGCTTCCGCAATGCGGTGACGCCCTCGCGCCTGAGGGGACGGATGAACACGACGATCCGCTCGATAAACTGGGGCCTGATCGCGCTGGCGGCGCCGCTGGGCGGGTGGCTGGCCCTACAGTTCGGCGATCGGGTGGCGCTGGCAATTGCGGGCGCGATGATGCTGGCGACGGGGACGGTTCTGCTGCTCTCGCGGTTCCGCGACGCCTCGATGCCCGCGGACGCACCGTCCAGCTCCTGAGGATAGGCGCGTTCGCCCCTATTCCGGCTTCCACACCGGGGCGGCTTCGCGTTTCAGCGGGCCCATCTGGGTGATGTCGTCGCCGCGGCGCATGTAGATGTTCATGCGGAAGGAATTGCCGATGCGTTCGGAGCGTTCGGTGAAGAGGACGGCGATGTCGGGGGGGCAGAGTTCTTCCACGGTTTCGCGGAAGAGGCGCAGCCAGCGCATGAAATGGGCGTCGGACAATTCGGGAATGGCCATGTGCTTGGGCATGGGGCGGCCGTCATAGCGGCCGGTGCCGAGCAGCATGGAGCTCCAGAAATCGGCGATCTTGGCGAGATGGGCCGGCCATTCGGCGTCGGGGATGACGCGATTGAAGACCGGGCCGATGACGTCGTCGCGCCGGGCGCGGGCATAGAAGGCGTCGACCACGGCACCGATCATGGCGTCGTCGAGGCCCTCGGGGGTTTCCCAGCCGATCCGGGTGAGACGGGTGCCGGGGGGCGGGCGATCAGGCAGGGACATCGGTGCGGGCCTTGATGGAATAGGTGCAGCGGCGGCCGCCCGACACGATATGATCCTGCCGCTCGACCGTGACGTCGGGTCCGAGCACCGCGCGGAACACGTCCAGCTCGGCCCGGCAGAAGCCCTGGCAGGCGGTGGCGGCGGCGCAGATGGGGCAATGATTTTCCACCAGCAGCAGCGAGCCATCGGGCAGCTCGGTCCAGGCGGCCATGTAGCCTTCCTGGCTGCGCAGATCGGTCAAGGCGGCGACGCGGGACTTGAGATCGCCGGCGGTGGCGACGGCGGCCTCATAGGCCGCTTTGGTATCGGTCTCGCGGGCGCTGATGATCGTATCGAGCGCCGCCTCGCCCAATTGCGCGCGGACGATATCGAGCAATTGCACGGTGAGGGCGGCATGGGTATCGGGGAAACGGGCCTGTGCCGAAGGGGTGAGGCTCCAGAGCTGGGTGGGGCGCCCCCGGCCGGCGGCGGCGCTGTGCGCCTCGACCAGGCCCTCTTCTGCCAGCCGCACGAGCTGCTGGCGCGCCGCCTCGCCCGAAGTGCCCAGCCGCTCGCCCAGCGTCGAGGCGGAGAGGGAGCCGGACATCTTGAGCGCCATGAGAATGCGCTCGGCAGGATTGCGCGGCGACCAGGACGCATTTTCCAAGCCTGAACTTGACATATCTGCGGAAAGGGTTTTCAAAGCCATTACTTGGAAATTAAACGTTCCGGTCAATCCTGTCCAGTCCACCCCGAAAGGAGCGACAACATGACCTTCTCCCTCCCTACCCTGCCCTATTCCGTTTCCGCCCTGGCCGACAAAGGCATGAGCCAGGAGACGCTGGAACTGCACCACGGCAAGCACCACCAGGCCTATGTGACGGCGCTGAACGGCTTCGTGGAAAAGAATGCCGACCTGGCCGGCAAGTCGCTCGAAGAGATCGTCGCCTTCGCCAAGGACAAGGCCGACCTGGCGCCGGTGTTCAACAATGCCGGCCAGCACTGGAACCACATCCATTTCTGGCAGGCGCTGTCCCCCAATGGCGGCAAGCTGCCGGGGCGGCTGGAAGCCAAGATCGTCGAGGATTTCGGCTCGGTGGATGCGTTCAAGGACAGCTTCAAGACCGCCGCCACCACCCAGTTCGGCTCCGGGTGGGCCTGGCTGGTGCTGGGCACTGACGGCAAGCTCAAGACCACCAAGACCCCGAACGGCTCCAACCCGCTGGCGACGGGGGAAGGCAAGGTGCTGCTCGGCCTCGATGTGTGGGAGCATTCCTATTATGTCGATTTCCGCAATCGCCGCCCCGATTACGTGAGCAATTTCCTCGACAAGCTGGCGAACTACGAGTTCGCCGAAGCGAATTTGGGGTAAAGGCGGGCTTCGCCGGCCTTTATCCGAGACGTCACCACCGGGCCATCCTCGGGCTCGACCCGGGGACCCGGTGGTCCATGTTCGGTGGCACGGTGGATTGCCGGGACAGCCCCGGCAATGACGGCAGTACTGGGCCCCTGCCCTCTCCCTTAAGGGGGGAGGGAGCGACAGCGCCGTTGCGCCGAACGCGCCCAAACGTTTGCACCTTTAGCGATTTTACGCGATGACCATTCTCATGCCCGATTTCGACCTGCCCGACAGCATGGCTCTCCGGCCGCTTCGCCGCCCCGCGGTGAGCGACAAGGAATTTCGCGCCGCCATGTCCGGCATGGCCTCCAGCGTGCATGTGGTGGCGGCACAGCGGGGCAACGAGCGGGTGGGACGGACGGCCACGGCGGTGCTGTCGCTGTCGGCGCAGCCGCCCGCCGTACTGGTGTCGATCGACATCGTCAGCCGGCTGGCCGATTTCATCGCCAAGACCGGCGGCTTCTCGCTGGCCATGCTGGCGGAGGACCAGGGCGCCATCGGGGACGCCTTTGCCGGCCATGTGGCGCCCGAGAAGAGGTTCGATATCGGAGATTGGGGCGCCTGGCCCTCGGGCCAGCCGTTGCTGCACGGGGCGGTGACCATGCTCGATTGCGAGGTGATCGGGGCCATGGAAACGGGCACGCATGTGCTGTTTGCCGGCGCGGTGGTGGAGGCCGAGACCGATCCGGCGCGCGCGCCGCTGCTGTGGCAGCGCCACAATTATCACGGACTGCGCAGGCTCGACGGCGCCGCCGAGCAATGACAGACTGAACGGGTTGGGGCGGCAACATATTCCGCCGCCCGACGTTCATCCCCCGATAAGGGAAGTCCGATGCCGCGCTATTATTTCCATTACCGCACCGAAGAAGCCCTGATCCGCGACGAGGCGGGCAGCGAGCATGCCAATCTCGAGGCGGCCGAGCACAATGCCGCCGAGATGGGCCGCGCCATCATCGAGCGAATCGCGGGCGAAGGCGGCGAAATGGATGCGCCGCGCTCCATCGAGATCACCGACGCGGCGGGGCAGGACCTGCTCTATGTGGTGTTCTGGGCGGGCCCGAAAGTGGGCGACGGCCCGGCGAGCCCGGTGGAGCCGGCACGGCTGCATTGAGGCGCGGCGCCGGAGCAGTGCCGGCGTTCCCGACCTCATGGTTCGACAGGCTCACCATGAGGTCTTCCGAGGATCGCGCTTCAACACAGGTCGGCGCAAGCACCAAAGCCTAGAAAAAAAGCCCCGCATGGGCCGTGACCGCGAAGCCGAGGATGAGGGCGGCGGCGAGGGCCGCGTAGGACACGTATTGGGATAGCTTCGGCATGAAATGCACCTGCATTGCGATCCCATAAGACTACCAGAGCGCTAGAGTTTAACAAGAGGTAAACACCGTTTCGCTTTGCGCGGCGGGAAAACGCTTTGCCCAAATGCGGCATTTTCCGGCAATGGCTTGCTCCCTGGATGGGCCAAATGTCCCATTGGGTTGAAGTGGCTTTGTCACAGGTCCCGGCCTAGACTTGCCGGCAGCGATTCAGGGAGCATGGCATGACGGACATGGTGACGGCGCGGTTTCTGGCGGGAATCGAGGCCGGGGCGGCAGATGAGAGCCTGCGGCCCTTCCTGAAGCAGGCCATTGCCGCCATCGACCCCGACGACCTGGCGCGGCAGGATGAAAAGACGCTGATCGCGGCTTTGCGGCGCAGCCATGAACGGCTGGTGGAAGGCCCGCTGGAGCAGACGCGGATCTATGCCACGCCGGCCGCGGCGCCCGGCGATGCGCTGGTGCTCGACATCATCTGCCCCGACATGCCCTTCATCGTCGACAGCGCCCTGGCCGCGTTGCGCGCCATGGGCGGGGCGATCCGGCTGTTCGCGCACCCGGTGGTGCATGTGGCCGGTGGGCGGGTCGGCGCCGGCGGCGTGGCGATGAGCGTGCTGCATATCCACAGCGACCCCATCGCCGATATCGACGCCCTGGTGGCCGAATTGCGCGCCACCCTGCAGGACGTGACCTGGGCGACGCGGGACTGGCAGGCCATGCTGGAGCGCGTGCAGGGCACGATGGCCGGCCTGGCCGCCGCCCCCACGGGCCAGCGCGAGGAGGCGCTGAGCTTCCTCGACTGGCTGATCGGGCACAATTTCACCTTTCTGGGCCTGCGCGAATATCGCCTGGAGAATGCGGCGCTGACGCCGGTGGCCGGATCGGGACTGGGCATATTGCGCGACGAGCGGCTCAAGGTGGTGCGCAGCGGCGCCGAATATGTGGACAGCACGCCCGAACTGGTGGCCTTCGCCAAGGGCAAGGAGCCGCTGCTGGTGACCAAGGCCAATATCCGCGCCCGAGTGCACCGGCGCGTGCATATGGATTATGTCGGCATCAAGCTGTTCGGGCCGGACGGACAGGCGCGCGGGGAATTGCGCGTGGTGGGGCTCTATACGGCGCAGGCGCTGGTGGCGCCGCATACCGACGTGCCCATCATCCGCAAGAAGATCGCCGAGGTGATGCGGCGCTCGGGCGTCGATCCGCTGGGCCATGCCGGCCGCACGCTGCTGGGGGCACTGGACGGCTATCCGCGCGACGAATTGTTCCAGATCGAGGCCGGGCAATTGGAAGAGTTCGCCGAGGCCATTGCCGGGCTCTACGACCGGCCGAGGGTGCGGGTGCTGCCGCGCATCGACCGGTTCGACAATTTCGTCTCGGTGCTGGTCTATGTGCCGCGCGACAAATATGACGGCGCCGTGCGGGCGCGGATCACCCGCTACCTGGCCGAAATCTATGACGGGCGCGTCTCGGCCTTCTATCCGCATTTCCCGGAAGGGGAGCTGGTGCGGCTGCATGTGATCATCGGGCGCAATGGCGGCCCCACGCCCCGGCCGGAGCGGCGGGAGCTGGAAGCGGGCGTCGAGGCGCTGACGCGGGATTTCGCCGACATGCTGGTGGCCAATGCGCCGGAGCCGGGGCTGATCAGCGATTGGCGGCAGGCCTTTTCGCCGGCCTATCAGAGCCGCAACGGCGTGGCCGCCGCCCTGACCGACATCGCCATCTTCCAGGGGCTGGAGGCGGATGGGATCGGCCTGCGCCTGGGCGCGCGCAGCGGCGCCGATGGCGGATTGAGCCTCAAGGTCTATCACGAAGGCACGGCCATTCCGCTGAGCGAGCGGGTGCCGGTGCTGGAGAATTTCGGCTTCCGGGTGATCGACGAGCGCACCTATACGCTGGTGCCCCGCGACGGGGTGGAGCGCTACCTGCACGACATGGTGCTGGACCTGGGCGAGGGCGGGACGGACGAGGTGCTGGCGCGCGCCGCCGCCATCGAGGCGGGGCTGTCGGCCGTATGGCGGGGGGATGCCGAGAGCGACCAGCTCAACAGCCTGGTGACCCTGGCGGGGCTGGACTGGAACGAGGCGGCGCTGTTGCGGGCGCTGTCGCGCTATCTGCGGCAGATCGGGATTTCCTATTCGCAGCGCTACCTGGCGCGGGTGCTGGTGACGCAGAAGCGGGCGGCCCAGGCGCTGGTGGCGCTGTTCGAGGCGCTGCACAATCCCGCCCTGCCCGATGGCGCGCAGCGGGCGGAGGCGGCACGGGCCGCCATCGCCGTGGAGCTGGAGCAAATATCCTCGCTGGACGAGGACAATATCGTGCGGCGGTTCCAGAACCTGATCGAGGCGGCGCTGCGCACCAATGCCTGGCAGCGCGATGCCGAGGGCGGCCGGCGGCCGGCCCTGGCGATCAAGTTCGACAGTGCTGCCGTGGACGGCATGGCCGAGCCCCGGCCCTATCGGGAAATCTCGGTCTATTCGCCGCGCGTGGAAGGGGTACACCTGCGCTTCGGCGCCATTGCGCGCGGCGGCATCCGCTGGTCGGACCGGCCGGAGGATTTCCGCACCGAAGTGCTGGGCCTGGTCAAGGCGCAGCAGGTGAAGAACGCGGTGATCGTGCCGGTGGGGGCCAAGGGCGGCTTCGTGCCCAAAAGGCTCAGCGCCGGCATGCCGCGCGACGCCTTCATGGCGGAAGGCACGGAAAGCTACAAAATCTTCATCGGCGCGCTGCTGGACGTTACCGACAACCTGGTCGAGGGCGCCATAGTGCCGCCGGACAATGTGGTGCGGCGGGATGGGGACGATCCCTATCTGGTGGTGGCGGCGGACAAGGGCACGGCGAGTTTTTCGGACATCGCCAATGGGCTGGCCACGAGCCGCGGCTTCTGGCTGGGCGATGCCTTCGCCTCGGGCGGCTCGGCCGGCTATGACCACAAGAAGATGGGCATTACCGCGCGGGGCGGCTGGGAGGCGGTGAAGCGGCATTTCCGCGAGATGGACCGCGACATCCAGAGCGAGCCGTTCAGCGTGGCGGGCGTGGGCGACATGAGCGGGGACGTGTTCGGCAATGGCATGCTGCTGAGCGGCGAAATCCGGCTGGTGGCGGCTTTCGACCATCGGGATATCTTCATCGATCCCGCACCGGACGCGGCGACCAGCTTCGCCGAGCGGCAGCGGCTCTTCGCCCTGCCCCGCTCCAGCTGGCAGGACTACGACAAAAGCCTGATCTCCAAGGGCGGCGGCGTCTTTTCGCGGGCGGCCAAATCCATTCCGCTCAGTACGGAAATGCAGGCCCTGCTGGGTCTGGACAAGGACGCGGCCAATCCGGCGGAAGTGATGCGGGCCATTCTCTGCGCGCCGGTGGACCTGCTCTGGTTCGGCGGCATCGGCACCTATATCAAGGCCGCCGAGGAAGACGATGCCAATGTGGGCGACCGGGCCAATGACGCCATCCGCGTCGCTGCCGAGGCGGTGCGGGCCAAGGTGGTGGGCGAAGGCGCCAATCTGGGCGTGACGCAGCGCGGCCGCATCGCCTATGCGCTCAAGGGCGGACGGATCGATACCGACGCCATCGACAATTCGGCCGGCGTCAATTCCTCCGACCTCGAGGTCAATATCAAGATCGCGCTGGCGCCCGTCGTCGCGTCGGGCCGGCTGGACATGGCGGCGCGCAATGCCTTCCTCGCCGGCATGACCGGGGACGTGGCGGCGCTCTGCCTGCGCAACAATTATCTCCAGACCCTGGCGCTGTCGCTGGCCGAGCGGGCGGGCGTGGCCGAATTGCCCGACCATCGGGTGCTGATCGAAGGGCTGGAAGCGCGGGGCCTCCTCGACCGCAATGTCGAATTCCTGCCTAGCGACGCCACGCTCGATGCGCGGGCCGCCGAAGGCAAGGGGCTGACGCGGCCGGAACTGGCCGTGATCCTGGCCTATGCCAAGCTGACGCTGTTCGACGATCTGCTGGCCGGGACGGAAATCGACGATCCCTACCTCGCCAGCGAATTGTTCCGCTATTTCCCCGAGCCGATCCACGCGAGCTATCCCGAGGCGGTGGAAGGCCATCGCCTGCGGCGCGAAATCATCGCCACGGTGCTGACCAATGCCATGATCAATCGCGGCGGCCCGGCCTTCATTTCCGAGTTGACGGCGGCGACCAGCGCCAGCCCGGGCGAAGTGGCGCTGGCCTTTGCCGCGGTGCGCGATTCCTATGGGCTGAGCGCGCTCAATGCCGGGATAGACGCGCTGGACGGCCGGGTTTCGGGGGCGGTGCAATTGTCGCTCTATGCGCAGGTTGAAGCGCTGCTGCGGCAGGAAACGCTCTGGTTCCTGCGCAACAGCACGGTCCGCGAGGGGCTGGCGGGATTGGTCGAGCGGCACCGGCAGGGCGTTGAGGGATTGCGCGCGGCCGAGGGCCTGCTGCCCGCCGAACAAAGGGCGGAGCTGGATGGCCGGATCGGCGAATTGATGGCGGCCGGCGTGCCCGAGGCCCTGGCACGGCGGATCGGCGAATTGCCGTTCCTGGGCCATAGCAGCGATATCGTGCTGGTGGCCGAGCGTAGCGGCAACAGCCTCGAACAGACGGCGCGCGCCTATTTCGGGGTGGCCGGCCTGTTCGACCTGTTCCGCGTCATCGCGGGGGGCCGCGCCATAATCATGAGCGACCGCTTCGACCGCATGGCGCTGGACCGCGCCATGGCCAATGTGATGCGGGCCCTCCGCGACCTGACCGCCGACGCGCTGGCGGCCGGCTCGGTGGACGACCTGGTGGCACAGCGCTCCGTCGCAGTAGCGCGGAGCGTGGCCGCGGTGAAGGCGCTTACGGAAGGCGGGCTGACCGTGTCGCGACTGAGCGTCGCGGCGGGGTTGCTGGCGGATCTGGCGCGGGAGGGGTGAAGGAAGCCTTGCTGCCATTTGTGAGCGTGTGGCGGCATCCCCCTCATCCGCCCTCCGGGCACCTTCTCCCCGAGGGGGAGAAGAATGGTTCCGCGTTCGCCTCTTATTCCTCTCCCCCTCGGGGGAGAGGGTGGATCGGCCGAAGGCCGAGACGGGTGAGGGCCCTCCCCCGAAAGTCGCTCTTGTATGGTTGATCCACATGACGACATTGGGGGCACAAGAAGGAGCCCTCCATGACCGATCTGTCCCAATGGCTTGCCGCCCAGACCGATGACGCGAACATTGCCGGGGTGATCACCGCCATGGCGGCGGCGGGGGCGGAAATCGCGGCCGTGCTGCGCCAGGCGCCGATTGCCGGGCAGACGGGGCTGGCGGGCGCGACCAATGTGCAGGGCGAGGCGCAGAAGGCGCTCGACGTGATCTCGAACGATATTGTTTTGAATCACTTACGGGCAAATCCGGCAGTATCGAGTCTGGTTTCCGAAGAGCTGGATGAAGCTGTTGACATCTCGAGTCAGGGCGCGGTGATTGTCGCCACCGATCCCCTGGACGGATCTTCAAATCTCGACGTAAATGTCACCGTGGGCACGATTTTTTCGCTGCTGCCGGCCGATGGCGGGCCGCTGCAGAAAGGCAGCGCGCAATTGGCGGCGGGCTATGTCGCCTATGGCCCGGCCACCAGCCTGGTGCTGCGGATCGCGGGGCCCACGAGCGTCTTCACCCTGGCCGATGACGGGCAATGGCTGCTGACCGTCGCCGCCGCGGCGGTGCCGGAAGCATCGGGGGAATTCGCCATCAATACGGCGCGGGAACGGTTCTGGGACGCGCCGACGCTCGGCTACGTGCAGGAGAGCGTGGCCGGCGAAACCGGACCGGCCGGCAAGCGCTACAATATGCGCTGGGTGGGCTCGATGGTGGCCGATATCCACCGCATCCTGATGCGCGGCGGCATTTTTCCTCTATCCGCTGGACAGCGAGACCGCGAGCAAGGGCGGGCGGCTGCGGCTGCTCTACGAGGCCAATCCCATGGCCTGGCTGGTGGAGGGCGCCGGCGGGCGCTCGACTACGGGGGCGGCAGGGCATATTGAGCGTGCAGCCGACGGGAATTCACCAGCGGGTGCCGGTGATCCTGGGATCGGCGGAGGAAGTGAAAGCGGGTGGAGGACTGGTACGCGCGGGGATAGTGTGTCGGGCGGCACCCTGCCTGGCCATTCGCGCATGGCGCTCATGGCTTCCTCTCCTAAATTCGCTCCACCGGAGCGAATTTGCCTGCGGCACGGATCGGAATTTGCAACGTTCTTTTGGCTTCGCTAGAAAGCATCCCATATCGCGCCGATGGGAGCCAAGATGAGCGACGCCGACTATTCCTTGCCGAAGACCAATGCCGGGCCGTGGCAGGCGCGACCCTTCCACCGGCAATATCTGATGCGGCAGGCCAATAATCTGTTCGACTTCTTCGAGGCCGCCTCGATCAATCCCCGGGGCGGGTTCTACGAATTGAGCGACGAGGGCAGCCCGCTCAACCCCGACAATGCCGTTCGGCAAATCCATGTCACCACGCGCATGATCCATTGCGCGGTGATCGGAAGCCTGCTGGGCCGGCCCGGCTCGGACGAGGTGATCGACCATGGCATGCGCTATCTGTGGGAAAAGCATCGCGATCCCCAGCATGGCGGCTATGTCTGGGGCCTGGACGACAATGGCTATACCGATCCCAGCAAGCAGGCCTATGGCCATGCCTTCGTCCTGCTGGCCGGGGCCAGCGCCAAGCTGGTGAACCACCCGCTGGCCGACAGGGTGATCGCCGACGTCACCGAAGTGATCGAGACCCGGTTCTGGGACAAGAAGGTGGGCGCGGTGCGCGAGGAATTCGCCAATGATTGGGGGCAGATCAGCACCTATCGCGGGCAGAATTCCAACATGCACCTGACCGAGGCGCTGATGGCCGCCTATGAGGCGACGGGGCAGAACGAGTATATCGCCAAGGCGACGCGCATTGCCGACCTGATCATAAGGCGCAATGCCGTCCATCTCGACCATCGGGTGGCCGAGCATTTCCACGAGGACTGGAGCCTCGACAAGGACTTCAAGGGCTCGGAAATGTTCCGCCCCTCCGGCACGACGCCGGGCCATGCGCTGGAATGGTCGCGGCTGCTGTTCCAGCTCTTCGTGCTGGGGCGCAAGGAGCATGGCTGGATGACCGAGGCGGCCCGGGGCCTGTTCCGCAACGCCATCGACCTGGGCTGGGACAAGGTGCATGGCGGCTTTTTCTACACGCTGGACTGGGACAACCAGCCGATCATGCGGGAAAAGCTGTGGTGGCCGGTGGCCGAGGCCATCGGCGCCGCGGCCTTTATCGGCGCCTATGACAAGGACGCCTATTACCAGCACTGGTATCGCCGACTCTGGGACTTTGCCGAGAACCACGTGATCGATCACGAGCGCGGCGGCTGGACCAGCGAGCTCAAGGAAGACCTGACGCCGACCTCGCGACTCTTCGTGGGCAAGCCGGACATCTATCATGCGCTGCAGGCCTGCCTGATCCCGCTCTATCCGCCCAGCGGCAGCCTGACCCGGGCGATCATCGAGGGGGACGATCTGGGGCCGCGCTACTAGGGCACGCATCCGTGGTTGAATTCCACGACGTCATCCCCGCGAAAGCGGGGACCTCCGTTTCGCAAACAGGGGCTCCCCCTTTCGCGGGAATGACCCGGTGGGTGAACTGGGCGTCTGACACTAACGCCCCCAAGGGTAGGTAAACCGCAGCCACAACCATTGCCCGGTTTCCGCGTTGCTCCCCCAGCAACACGGAGAACAGGCATGGCTTTACTGGACGGCAAGGTGGCGCTGGTGACGGGCGCGGGATCGGGCATCGGCAAGGCGACGGCCCTGGCGCTGGCGCGGGAGGGCGCGGCGCTGATCGTGATGAGCCGGACCCAGGCGGAAGTCGAGGCGACGGCGGCCGAAATCGAGCAGGCAGGCGGCCGGGCCTGGGCGGCGACGGCGGATGTCACCGATGACGCGGCGATGAAAAAGCTGGTGGCCGAGGGCATCGAGCGCTTCGGCCGGCTCGACGCCGTGGTGGCCAATGCCGGGATCAACGGGGTCTGGGCGCCCATCGAAACGCTGACGCCCGAGGAATGGGACAAGACCATTTCGGTCAATCTGCGGGGCACCTATCTCACCATCCATCACAGCGTGCCGGCGCTGGAACAGGCGGGGGGCGGCTCGATCGTCATCGTCTCCTCGATCAATGGCACGCGCAGTTTCAGCACGCCCGGCGCCAGCGCCTATTCGGCCACCAAGGCGGCGCAGGTGGCCATGGCCCAGCAATTGGCGCTGGAGCTGGGGCAGCGGAAAATCCGCGTCAACGCCGTGTGCCCGGGGGCCATCGAGAGCCAGATCGACGACAATACCGAGAAGCGCGACAGCGACAAGGCAGGCATTCCGGTGGAATTTCCCGAGGGCGACATTCCGCTGACCGGCGGCAAGAGCGGCAAGGCGGCCGACGTGGCCGATGTCATCGTGTTCCTGTGTTCGGATGCGGCGCGGCATGTGACCGGCACGCCGATCTGGATCGATGGGGGGCAGAGTTTGTTGCGCTAGGGGCCTGCGCCGCAAAACCGTGCCCCGCGCGGCGGTTGCCAGCACGGATGGGGCGGCGTAAAGCACCGGCATCCTGTCCGAGCCGGTGAGCCGCCATGAATGCCCTGCCCGCCCTGTTGCCGCGCCTGTTGGTGGAACGCGCCGTCGCCGCCGCGCTGGAGGAGGATATGGGCCTGGCCGGCGACCTGACCAGCCAGGCGACCCTGGCGCCCGATGCCTGGGCGGAAGCCAATCTGTCGGCGCGGGAGCCGGGCGTGATCGCCGGGCTGGACCTGGCGGCGGCGGCCTTCCGGCTGGTCGGCGATGGCGTCACCTTCGAACCGAAAGTGGCCGATGGGGACCGGATCGCGGAAGGCGGGGTGGTCGCGACTGTATCCGGGCCGGCGCGGCTGGTGATGTCGGGCGAGCGGGTGGCGCTCAATTTCCTCAATCATCTCAGCGGGATCGCGACATTGACGCGAACTTACGCCGATGCGGTCGAAGGCACGGGCGCGCGGATCTGCGACACGCGCAAGACCACGCCGGGCCTGCGCGCCTTCGAGAAATACGCGGTGCGGTGCGGGGGCGGCGCCAATCATCGCTATGCGCTCAACGACGCCATCCTGATCAAGGACAACCATATCGCGGTGGCCGGCAGCGTCACGGCGGCCTACAGGGCAGCGGAAGCCTTTGCCGGGCACCTGGTGGCCATCGAGATCGAGGTGGGCAGTCTCGCCGAGCTCGAAGAGGCGCTCGCCGCCGGCGCGCGGATCGTGCTGCTCGACAATATGGACAACGAGACGCTGCGCCAGGCCGTGGCCATCAATGCCGGGCGGGCGCGGCTCGAGGCGTCGGGCGGGGTGAAGCTCGATCGGGTGCGCTCCATCGGGGAAACCGGCGTCGACTATATTTCCACCAGCCAGATCACCATGGGCGCCAAGCCGCTGGACCTGGGGCTGGACGTGACCATTGGCGGGCGCAAATGACCCTGACACAGGCCGGTTTTCCCGCCGCCTCGCTCACCGAACTGGCGGTGGAGGCCGCCATCGCGGCGGCCGAGGTGATCTGCGCGGTCTATCACCGGCCGATCCACGTGGTGACCAAGGATGACGGCTCGCCGGTGACGGAAGCCGATGCTGCGGCCGAGGCGGTCATCATCGCCCATCTCAAGGCCAGCGGACTGCCGGTTCTGGGGGAGGAGAGCGTCGCGGCCGGCATCGTTCCGGTGCTGGGCGAGCGCTATTTCATCGTCGATCCGCTGGACGGCACCAAGGAATTCATCAAGCGCAACGGCGAGTTCACCGTCAATATCGGCCTGGTGGACCAGGGCCGTCCGGTGATGGGCGTGGTGCTGGCGCCGGCGAGCGGGGAAATCTTCGTCGGCGATGCCGGTGGCGCCTGGGCCGGCAAGGTCGTGGACGGCATGGTGACCGGGCGGGCCCCGATCAGCGTCGGCTGGCTGGAGCGGTTGCGCATCGTGGCCAGCCGTTCGCATGGCCATGAGGCGCTGGAACAGCTCTGCCGCACGCTGGACGTCGAAAGCGACGTGTCGGTCGGCTCCTCGCTCAAATTCTGCCTGCTGGCGCGGGGCGATGCCCAGCTTTACCCGCGCTTTACCCCGACTTGCGAATGGGATACCGCCGCCGGCCAGGCCGTGCTTGAAGCGGCGGGCGGCGCAGTGGTCACCCTGGACGGGGCACCGATGCGCTACGGCAAGGGCGAACTGGGTTTCCTCAATCCCTATTTCGTTGCCGCCGCCAGCATGGAGCTGGCGCAGAAGGCAGCGGCCGAGATGCGGGTGCTGCTGGGATAAGCAGATTAGCGAGGGGATCAGAGTCCAGAAGACCTCATGGTGAGCCTGTCGAACCACTAGGTCGGGAACGAGATGGTGCCACGACCTCGTCCTTCGACGGGCTCAGGATGAGGCCTACTGAAAGACAGCCCAGCCTAGGTGTTTTTGTCGCACCTGCCTTGCGAAAAAGCGGGGCTCTCGCCCGGAAAATGGCGGCCTAAGCTGCCGTTCTGCAACCAGCGCTTAACTGATCTGCATAATTGCCACGCTCGTATCGCTTGCAGCGTGATCGGCCGACATATATAGGCCCGACATATATCGGGCCGTCATATGCTCGTGGGAAAGGTCGATGAACGTCAGAACGCTTTGCCTCTCGATCCTCTATAATGGGGAAGGGAGCGGTTACGATATTCGCCGGATGTGCACGGAAGAGGAATTCGCCTATTTCGTGGAGGCCAGCTATGGCTCGATCTATCCGGCCTTGGCCAAGCTCGAAGAGGACGGCCTAGTGACCAGCCGGACCGAGCAGCAGGACGGCAAGCCGGCGCGCAAGGTCTATTCGATCACCGATGCGGGGCGGCAGGCTTTTACCGAGCAATTGACCGAACCCCTGGGCGAAGACATGTTCCGCAGCCCGTTCCTGCTGTTCGCGCGCTTTGCCCATATCCTGCCGCGCGAACTGGTGGAGCAGCGCTGCGCCGAATTCCTGAGCCGTACCGTCGGCGACCTGCAGCAACTCAAGGATGCGGCGGGCCGATACGAATGCAATCCCACCGACAAGTGGGTCATCGATTACGGTCGTGCGGTGCTGGAGGTTGCGGAGCGACATTTCCGCACCCATATGCACGAACTGATCACAATGGCGCGAGCCGAGCCGCGTAAGGACGCGGCGGAATAAGGGGCGAGATTTTCCGATGCGTGCAGTGTTTTCCTATGGACTGGCCTTTGTGATCCTGCTGCTGGCGGGCGCATGGCTGGCAACCGGCACCCTGGTCCAGGGGGGCCAGGGGCCAGGCAATGGCGAGCGGCCGATCATCTCGGTCATCGAGGGCGAAGAGCATGGGCCGATCGCCAATGCGCTCGGCGATGCCGGGCTTCTGGCCGAGCACCACCAGCCCGAGGTGGACCCGGCGCTGACCATAGCCCAGCGCAACGAGGCCACGATCGGCGCTGGCGCGCCGCTGCAAAGCGTGCGCACCCAGGTCTTCACCGCCCAGCCCATGCCGATCGAAGTGCCGCTGCGCGGCCGCACCGAAGCCAAAGCGACCGTGACCGCGGTGGCCGAGACCGCGGCCAGCGTCGATGTGGTGCATGTCACCAAGGGCCAGCGCGTCAGTGCCGGCGACCTGCTCTGCACGCTGGACCAGGGGACCCGCGCCGCCGCATTGGCCCAGGCCGAAGCGGCGCTGGCGCAGGCCCAACTGAGCTTCAACACCAATGCCGACCTGCGCGAGCGCGGGCTGGCCCCGCCCAACAGCGCCAATGCCGCCGAGGTGGCGCTGGCGCAGGCCCAGGCCGGGCTCGACAATGCCAAGGCTGAACTGGATCGCACCGAGATCAAGGCCAAGGTGGACGGATTGGTGCAGGATCCGGTGGCCGTGGCCGGCTCGATGCTGAACCCCGGCTCGCCCTGCGCCACCATCGTGCAGCTTAATCCCATCGTCTTCACCGGCATGGTGCCCGAGGCCCATATCGCCCTGGCCAAGACGGGGCTGACCGCCAGTATCAAGACCGTGACCGGCCAGAATGTCGAGGGCAAGGTTACCTATATTTCCTCGGTGGCTGACAATGCCACCCGCGCCTTCCGCGCCGAGATCGAAATCCCCAATGACGATTTCACCATCCGCGACGGGGTGACCGCCGAGGCCGTGGTCAATATCGGCACTGCGCCGGGGCACCTGCTGCCACAATCTGTCCTGACGCTGGACGATGATGGGGTGCTGGGCGTGCGCACGGTGGAGGACGGCGTGGTGGCTTTCTATCCGGTCACCATCGTCAGCGACACGCGGAATGGCGTCTGGGTGACCGGGCTGCCCGCCAGCGCCGACGTCATCACCATCGGCCAGGAAAACGTAACGGCCGGGCAGCACGTTGAGGCCAGCCCGGCTGCCGCCGCCACCGCAACCAGTGCCAGCTAGGGATTTCCCAGATGCTCGATTTCATCGAACGAATCCTCAGGATGCCGCGTGTCGTCCTGACGATCATGGTGATCATCCTGGCGGCCGGCGCCAGCGCCTATATGTCGATGCCCAAGGAAAGCTTCCCGGCCATCGACGTGCCCTATCTCTATGTGTCGATCAGCCAGACGGGCGTGTCGCCGCGCGACGCGGAGAACCTCTTGGCCAAGCCGGCCGAGGAAGAACTAGCCAACCTGCCGGGGCTGCAGAATATCAGTTCGACCTCCACCACCGGGCATGCCTCGGTGTTCCTGGAATTCGACATCAATACCGACAAGGACAAGGCGCTGCAGGATACGCGCGCGCGTATGGATGCGGTGAAGGCCAAGCTCCCTGCCGATGCCGATGATCCCACGGTCAACGAAATCGATCTCGTCGGCATGCCGATCATCTCGGTGGCCGTCTATGGCTCGGCCCCGGAAAAGGAACTGGTGCGCCGCGCCGAGCAATTGCAGGACGCGCTGGAGGGCATTGCCGAGGTGCGCGAGGCCACCCTGTCGGGTGCCCGCAAGGAGCAGCTGGAAGTCCGCATCGACCTGTTGCGGCTGGAAGCCTATGGGCTGACGGCCAACCAGCTTTTCGACGCGCTGGCCCGCAACAACATGGTGGTGCCGGCAGGCACGCTCAATACCGGACAGGGCTCGTTCAATATCGAGGTTCCGGGCCTGATCACCAATCCCGAGGACGTCTATAACCTGCCGCTCAAGACCGATGGCAACACCATCGTGACCTTCGGCCAGGTGGCCACGATCACCCGCACCCTGGCGGATGCGACCGAATATACGCAGGTCAACGGCTCCCCTGCCCTGATCCTGGGCATCTCCAAGAAGCTGGGCACCAATATCATCGACGTGTCCGACAAGGTGCGCGCCACGACCGAGGAAGCGGCCAAGGACTGGCCTTCGGGCGTGACCTATTCCTTCTTCCTCGACCAGGCCGAGACCACCACCGCCCTGTTCCGCTCGCTGGAAGCGGCGGTGCTGACCGCGGTGGCGCTGGTGCTGATCACCTGTATCGCAACGCTGGGCGTGCGCCCCGCGCTGATGATCGGCCTGTCCATTCCGCTATCCTTCATGATGGCCTTCCTGGTCGCCAGCGCGCTGGGCATGACCATCAACATGATGGTGATGTTCGGACTGGTGATCGCGGTGGGCGTGCTGGTGGACGACCCCGTGGTGGTGGTCGAATATGCCGAGCGAAAATTGCAGGAAGGCGTGCCCAAACGGGAAGCCTTCATCATGGCCATGCGCAAGATGTTCGTGCCGGTGGTGGGCGCCACCGCCACGACGCTGGGCGCCTTCGTGCCGCTGCTGTTCTGGCCCGGCATTATCGGCAAGTTCATGAGCTATCTGCCGATGATCGTGATCATCGTCATGGTCGCCTCGTTCATCTCGGCCCTGATCTTCATGCCCGTCATCGGCTCGGTCATCGCCTCCACCCATGTGGACAAGAAGGCCAAGGAAAAGGCCGACGTGGTGATGTATCCGGACAAGTTCGACACCTCCAAGGTGACCGGGCTGACCGGCATCTATGTCCGGATCATGGACAAGCTGCTGCATTGGCCGCTGCCGACGCTGGCGGTGGGCTTCGGCATCATCGCCACCATTTTCGTGGCCTATTCGATGAACCCCACCGGCACCGAGGCCTTCCCCGCCTCGGAACCCGAATTCGCCACGGTGGCCGTGGTGGGACGGGGCAATTATTCGCCCGAAGAAATCCGGGCCATGATGGTGGAGGTCGAGGACCAGCTGTTGCAGGTGCACGGCATCCAGGACGTGATCATGCAGTTCGGCACGACCGGCGCCTTCGGCTCGCTGCCCCCCGACACGATCGGCAATTTCCAGCTGCAATTGACCAATTGGAACCATCGCGTCCCGGCCACGGAAATCTTCGCCGATATCCGCGAGCGGGTGGCCGGCTTTGCCGGGCTCGACGTGCAGGTGCTGGCGGCCGAGAACGGCCCGCCGGCCGGCAAGGACATCAACCTGCGGGTGGAAAGCACCAATTACGACGACCTGGTGCCGGTGGTGACCGCGATCCGCAATCACCTGGAAACCTGGCCGGAAGCGGTGGATATCGAAGATGGCCGCCCCTCGCCCGGCATCGACTGGCAGATCACCGTCAATCGCGCCGAAGCGGGCACTTATGGGGTCGGGGTGCGCGAACTGGCGCCCTATGTGCAGCTCATCACCTCGGGCGTGAAGCTGGGCACCTATCGCGACGCCGAAAGCGGCGACGAGCTGGATATCCGCGTGCGCCTGCCGCGGGAGGAGCGCACTTTCGACGCGCTCGATTCCATGCGGATCGCCACGGCGGAGGGCCTGGTGCCGGTTTCGAACTTCATCGAGCGCAAGGCCGTGCCCAAGGTGGCCAATATCCAGCGGCGCAACCAGGTCTATACGATGCCGGTTGCGGCCAGCCTCACCAACCTGCCCGAAGGCGTCTATGCCGCCGACAAGGTGCAGGAATTGCAGGGCTGGATCGCCGAGCAGGATTTTCCGCAGACGGTGACTGTAGCCTTTGGCGGCGCCGAGGAGCAGATGGGCGATGCCAATGCCTTTATCGGGCAGGCCATGATGATGGCCATGGCGCTGATCTTCTTCATCCTGCTGCTGGAATATAACAGCTTCTACCAGGTGATGGTGACGCTCTCGACCGTGATCATGTCGGTGGCGGGCGTGCTGCTCGGCATGCTGGCCACGGGCATGAGTTTCTCGGCGATCATGACGGGCCTGGGCATCGTGGCGCTAGCCGGTATCGTGGTGAAGAACGGCATCGTGCTGATCGACACCTATAACGATTATCATCGCCATCAGGACGTGGAGGCCGTGAAGGCCATGCTGCTGACCGTCAGCCAGCGCGTACGGCCGGTGCTGCTGACGGCGTTCCTGACGGCCCTGGGCGTGATCCCGATGTGGGCGAATGTCGAATTCGACTTCATCCGCCGCGAGATCGTCATCGGGGGCCTGGCCGGCTCGTGGTTCATCCACCTCTCGGCGGCCTTGGTTTCGGGCCTGTTCTTCTCCACCGCCCTGACCCTGGTGATGGTGCCGGTGATGATCACGGCGCCGACCGTGATGCGGAAGCAGTTCGGCTGGCTCGGCAGCCTGTTCGGCGCCCTGGGCGGCTGGATCGCCAGCCCCTTCCGCCGCGGCAAGGCCGTGGCCGTGCCCGCCGGCTTCGACGGCATGGCCATCGAAGTGCCCGAGGATGCGGACAGCGCCAAGCGCTATATCGTCTCCAAGGAGGCCGGGCTGACCGAAAAGGAAGCCAATGGCGTCACCGTGGTGAGCCGGAGGGATGCGGCCGAATAGGCCGGTCCGTCCCCTGCCCTTCCAAAGGCCCGCAGCGATGCGGGCCTTTTCTTTTTAGCTAAAATGGCCATATAGGTATTTAGCCAATTCAGCTAAAGGAGCCCATCATGGCCGAAATGTCCGCTACCGACGCCAAGAACAAGTTCGGGCAGATGCTGGACATGGCGCAGGCCGAGCCGGTCCGCATCCAGAAGAACGGCCGCGACGTGGCCGTGGTGCTGTCGGCCGAGCAATATGCGGCTTTGCAGGCATCGGAGAGCGCCCCGAGGGTCAGGCCGGCCATCGAGGAACTGATGTCGCGGAGCGTGAAACGCAGGAAATCGCTTTATGAAGCGCTGGCCAAATAGCCATGGCCATCAGCTACATCACTCTCGATGAAGCATTGCGCATCCATGAAATCCTGCTTGCCGAATTTGGCGGCGCAAAGGGCATACGCGATCCGGGATTGATCGAGGCCGCGCTGCTGCGCCCGCAGACCGGCTATTATGCCGATTTGATCGAGGAAGCCGCTGCCCTCTGGGAAAGCCTGGCGATGAACCATGGCTTCATCGATGGCAACAAGCGTGTGGCCTATGCCTGCCTCGAACTGTTCCTGCAAACCAACGGGGTCGATGTGAGCGCCGAGAACGATGAAATCGAGCGGTTCATCTACCAAAACCTTGAGGCCGGCACCTTTCGCAAGGATGTGCTGGAGGCTTGGCTCCACATCCATACGCGCGCTTTTGAGCCGTAGCGATCACCCCAGCCCAGGCAGGAAGAACCCTGTGCGCGCCTTGTAGGCCGCGTAGTCGGACGAGAGCGGGGACGCTTCGAAATTGCGTTCCTCGAGCCGGGCGGCGGCGATGTAGAGCCAGATGAGCACGATCACGCTCGGAATGGCGAAGATGGACCAGGTGGCTATGGCCCAGCCGAACCAGAAAACGGAGTAAGACAGGTAGAAGGGGTGCCGCACGAGCCGGTATGGCCCCTGCTCGACCAGGGAATGGGGATGCTCGGGGTCGAAGACGAAGCGCAGCCTGGCCTGGCGCGAGGCCTGGATGGCCGCATAGAAAATCCAGACGCTGAAGAGCTGGATGGCGAGCCCGGCAAGCTGGGCCGGAAGCGGCTGGGACACGAGCCAGGTCAGCGCCAGCATGATGATGGTCGATGCCGTGACGGCTGCGGCGATGACCCGCGCCCCCGATGGCATGACATCGGACGCGAAATGATTGCGCACCGACCAGATATAGGCCCCGACCACCGCGCCGCCGACCAGGGTCACCAGCCCGTCCAGTATCAATTCCATACGTTCATTCCCCCAGCAGCACGCATTGGCCCCTACGCCGCCTTCCATACTATCTTAACCGAGCGCGGAAACCTCTCCTATAGAGATAAGTCCCATAATATATTCCGGACTTCGGAGTATATGTGATGACAAGCGCCTGCCCCAAGATGCGCCTGAGCAGTGGCGGCATCGGGTATCGCGACACGGGCGGGCCCGGCCTGCCCATCGTTTTCGTCCATGGCGTCTGCGGCAGCAAGGAAGTGTTCCGGCATCAATTTGCCGAGGCGCTGTCCGGCAGTTTCCGCCTCATCGCCTTCGACCTGCCGGGCCATGGCGCATCGGACGATGCGTCCGATGCGCAGAAAAGCTATTCGATCCGCGCCCTGGCCGATACCACGCTCGACGTGATGAACTATCTGCGGCTGTCGCGGGCGCTGATCGTGGGGTGGTCGCTGGGCGGCCATATCGCCATGGAATTGATGGCCCGGTTTCCCGAGCGCCTGGCGGGCGTTGTCAGCCTGGGCGCCCCGCCCCTGGCGCCCGGAAGGCTGGAGGCGATGCGCGGCTTCCGCATGCATTGGGACCTGGCCCTGGCCCGCAAGGCTGAGTTTACCACGCGCGATGCCGAGCGCTGGCAGCGCCTGTGCTATGGGCCGGATGCCGACGGCATGGATTTCGCCGCGATCCTGCGGGCCGATGGCCGCATGCGTCCGGAAGTCAGCAAAAGCCTGCTCAAGGGCGAGGTCGCCGACGAAAGACAGGTGGTGGAAACCTCGCCGGTGCCGCTGGCCATGATCAATGGCGCCGAAGACCCGATCCTGCGCGTCAAATATCTGCAGAAGCCGGCCTATGCCAATCTCTGGGAGGGGCGGCCGCATCTGATCCCCGGCGCCGGACACGCGGCATTCCTGTCGCATCCCAATAGTTTCAACGTGCTGCTGCACCGCTTTGCCAGCGAAATGGCGCTGCGTTTCCCGGGCCCTTACCAGACGGACAAGGCCAAGGTCAGCCCGCCCGATTTCGCGCGTGCAGCCGAACCCAGATCCCGCCGACGGGCCGCAAGGTAATCGAGGGCAGGAAGCTGACTGGCTTATCAGTCAGCCGCTCGACATCGAAACGCCGCGCAATGGTGGCCAGCAGCAGCATGGCCTCCATCATGGCGAAGCGATTGCCGATGCAAATCCTGGGGCCGCCGCCAAAGGGAAAATAGGCGAAGCGCGGCAATTTCCGGCGGAAATCGCCAGCCCAGCGCTCCGGCCGGAAGGCCAGCGGATCCTCGAAATAGCGGGGGTCGCGCTGGGTGATCCAGGGGCTGAGGATCACCGTCGTGCCCTTCTTGATGTCGTAATCGCCAATACGCACATCGCTGCGGGCCTCACGGCCGATGGCCCAGCCGGGCGGCAGGAGACGCAGCATTTCGATGACGGCATGCTCGGTCAGCTTGAGGTTGGGCAGATCGTCCGGCGTCACCGCGCGGCCCGGCGCCACCGCCTCGACCTCGGCGGCGATGGCAGCCTGGATATCCCGGTTCTGGCCCAGCAGGTGAAAGCCATAGGCCATGCTCAGCGCCGACGTTTCATAGCCGGCGAGCAGCATGTTGCAGATCTGGTCGCGCAGCGCCTTGTCGCTCATCGGCCGGCCGTCCTCGTCGCGGGCCGACATCAGCAGCGAGAGGAAACCGGCCGAGGCATTCTTGCCCGCCCGGTTTTCGGCGATGACGCGATAGACGATGCGCTCGATCCGGGCGACGCCTTTCAGATAACGCCGATGACCCGGCAGCGGCACCCAGTCGGGCACCACGACGGGCCGCGAGAAGCGCGCGGCAACCTCGTCGATAACCCAATAGGCAGCCTCTTCCATGGCTTCGAGATCGTCGGTCACATCGGCATCGAGCAGCGTCTTGGCGGCGATCTGGAGGCCCAAAGCCATCATCTCGCGATGCATGTCGATGTCCTGGCCATCCTGCCAGCGCTCGAGCTTGCGTTCGGTCAGCTCGACCATGTGCGGGCCATAGGACGCCAGCGGAATGGTGGCGAAGGCCGGCGCGGCGAGCTTGCGCTGGCGCTGCCATTCGGCATCCTCGGCGGTGAACAGCCCATTGCCGAGCAGCGCCTCGAGCTGGCGCCAGAACACCTTGTTCTTGGTGAAATGCTCGTTCTGCTTGACCAGGACCTGTTCGATCAGGTCCGGATGATTGACGATCACGGCCGGGAATCCGCCGACCTGGATGGCGGTCATGTCGCCATATTGGCGGGCGCTGCGTTCGAAAAAGCCGAGCGTGTCGCGGCTCATTTCGAGCAGGTGGCCGAGAACGGGCAGGCCCTTAGGGCCCTCGGCCCGCCGCGCGGGCCGCATTTGCTGGGGCATATCCGTGCTGGTCACATCGCACCGCTCAACTGGTCCCGCCAAGGGGGACGACCGGCGCGATTTGACCACAGCGCAAGGCGCTATGCCAGTGCCTCGAAGGCATAGAGTGACCAATCATCCCCGTCGAAATGGATATCGCGGGGTGCCGAGACGCGGGAGCCAAGGGCGCGGGACCAGAAGGCCTGCGCGGCGGCGTTGGCGCGGGGCACGGCGATATGCCAATGCCCCTGATGCGCCGCCAGGGCAAGATCGAGCGCCGCCCGCCCCGCGCCCTGTCGTCGATAGGCCTTGAGCACGAAGAACTCGGCCATGAACCAGCAGGGCGCGCGTCCGGTCAGCGGACAGGTACCGACCACCAGCGCGAAGCCCGCGATCTCGTCGCCCGACATGATGAAATAGGGATGGCGCCAGAAGCGGTCCAGAAAGCCGTAATCGTACCGACCGTCGGCGCCGACCGGGAACGGCATGAACTCGGTCATGTCGTGGAGGTAGAGCTGGATGAGATTGGCGATGACGGGCTTGTCATCGGGCGTGGCGGGGCGGAGGGTGATCATGGAGGGAGGATAGGCGACTTTATAGGTGCTGCATATCCCGACGACCTCATGGTGAGCCTGTCGAAGGACGAGGTCGGCACCCTGACGCATGAGTGCCACGACCTCGTCCTTCGACGGGCTCAGGATGAGGTCTACTTTTGGTTTGGGCGGGAACGCACCCGCCCTATCCTATTCCGCCGCCGGAATGCCGCGTTTGACGAAGCCATCGGGGTCTTCCTGTGTCCGGGCCAGCAGTTCGGCCGCTTCGGAGGCCTCGCGCTGGCGGTTCCACATCTGGGCGTAGAGGCCATCGGCGGCGAGAAGCTGGAAGTGATTGCCGCGCTCGGCGATCTGGCCATCGCGCAGGACCAAGATTTCATCGGCATTGACCACGGTGGAGAGGCGGTGGGCGATGACCACGGTGGTGCGGTTGCGCGAGACCTCGTCCAGGGCCTGCTGGATATCGCGCTCGGTCTTGGTGTCGAGCGCCGAGGTGGCTTCGTCCAGAATGAGGATCGAGGGCGATTTGAGGATGGTGCGCGCAATGGCGACGCGCTGCTTCTCGCCGCCGGAGAGTTTCAGCCCGCGCTCGCCGACCGGGGTATCATAGCCCTTGGGCAGGGCCTCGATGAAGCCGCCGACCTGGGCCATGCGGGCGGCCTCGCGGATTTCGTCCTCGGAGGCGCCGGGGCGACCATATTCGATATTGTAGCCGATGGTGTCGTTGAACAGCACCGTATCCTGCGGCACCATGCCGATGGCCGAGCGGAGGCTTTCCTGGGTCACGTCGCGCAAGTCCTGGCCATCGATGGTGATGCGGCCGGCGGTGACGTCGTAAAAGCGGAACAGGAGGCGCGAAATGGTCGACTTGCCGGCGCCGGTGGGGCCGACAATGGCCACGGTCTTGCCTGCGGGAACCTCGAAGCTGACGCCCTTCAAGATCGGCCGGTCGGGATCGTAGTGGAAGGTCACGTCCTCGAAGCGGATGACCGGGCCGCTCACGGCCAGCGGCGTCGCGTCCGGCTTGTCGGTGATTTCCGGGTCCTGGTCGAGGAGCTTGAACATTTCCTCGATGTCGGTGAGGCCCTGGCGCAATTCGCGATAGACGAAGCCGATGAAGTTGAGCGGCCGGTAAATCTGCATCAGGAAGGTGTTGAGAAGAACGAAATCGCCCAGGGTCAGCGTGCCGTCCATGACGCCGAGGATCGACATGATCGAGATGATGAGGAAGCCGCCATAGAAGATGACCGCCTGGCCGAAATTGAGAAAGCCCAGCGAGGTCCAGATGCGGATGGCCGAGCGCTCATAGCCGGCCATGGCATTGTCGAAGCGGTCGGCCTCCATCTTCTCGTTGGCGAAATATTTCACCGTCTCGAAATTGAGCAGGCTGTCGATGGCCTTGCCATTGGCGTCGGTATCGCTGTCGTTCATCTGGCGGCGGATGGAAATGCGCCAGTTGGAAGCCTTGATGGTGAAATAGAGATAGGCCCAGATCATCACCACCAGCACGCCGAGATAGGAAATCCCGAACAGCCAGACGAAAATCACCGCCACCACGACGAATTCGACGATGGTGGGCGCGATATTGAGCATGGCGAAACGGACCACCGTTTCGATGCCCTTGGTGCCGCGCTCGATGACGCGGGAAAGGCCGCCGGTGCGCCGCTGCAGATGGAAGCGCAGCGACAGGCGATGCATGTGGTGGAAGGTCTGGAGCGCGAGCTTGCGCACCGCATGCTGGCCGACGCTGGCAAAGAGCACGTCGCGCAATTGCTGGAAGCCGGCATCGATGATGTTGCCCAGCACATAGGCAATGACCAAAGCCACCGGCACGGCCAGGCCCAGGATCAGCGCATTGTCGGGCGTGGAGCCGTCGAGGCTGTCGATGATGCCCTTATAGGCGAAGGGGACCAGCGTGGTGGCCACCTTGCTGGCCAGCAGGGCGCCGATGGCCAGCATCACACGCAGGCGCAGATCGGGGCGGTTGTCGGGCCACATATAGGCCCAGAGGTTGCGGACGGTGGCAAACACCGACCCTTCGTCCGCGCTGACGGACGGCTTCTTCTCAACGCTGTCTATAGCCATCAGGCCAGTTCCGCTTCCTTGTTGGCGGTGGGGGCCAGACCCTGGAGCAGGCCGCCAAAGGCGGCGCCCAATTCGCTGAGCTTGTCCTGGCGGATGCAATAGCGATTGCGGGTACCATGGGCCTTACGGTCGATCAGGCCCGCATCGAGCAGGACCTTGATATGCTGGGACACGGTCGATTGCGCCAGCGGCAGGCTCTCGGTCACGTCGGCGCAGCAGCACTGCCCCTGTTGCTGATTGGCCAGAATACGCAGGATTTCAAGGCGCACCGGGTGGCCAAGGGCCCGCATCGTATTGGCAATGTCGTCGTCACGCATGGCGTCGCTCATGTGCACCTGATCGCGGCGGAAACGAAATCCTGCATCGGCGATCATTATTGATCGGTCATTTGCGATGGAAGATGGGACCTTTGCCCACGAAAATCAATAGAGGGGCAACGAAACGGCGCCCGAAGGCGCCGCTTCCCTTCATTCCCCGCCGGGCAGGTCGAAGACCTGTCCGGGATAGATGCGATCGGGGTCGCGGATCTGGCCGGTGTTGGCCTCGTAGATCGTGGTGTACTTGACCCCCTCGCCATAGACGCGGCGGGCAATGGTCCAGAGATTGTCGCCGCGGCGAATGATGGCCTTGCCGGAGGCGAAGCGCTGGGCTTCCGGGTCGCCCAGCGACACCGCCACCATGGTCGGCACGGCGGGTTCGGGCTCGGGCTCGACGACCGGCTCAGGCTCGGGTTCGACGACCGGCTCAGGCATGACCTGGCCCGGCTCCTCGGCAGCAGGGGAAGTTGCCGGTTGCGGCGCCGGCGCAATGACCGGCGGACGCGCGGGCACGCTGGCGGGAGCCGCCGGCTCGGGGGCGGCGGGCGCGGTCTGGGCCGGCTGCTCGACGGGCTGGGCCGGAGCGACGGGCTCGGCAATCGATCCGGGTTCCGACGTCTCCGCCGCGGGCGCCGCGGCGGCGGGTGCGGCTGTCTCCGCCGGGGACGCCGGGGGTTCGCCCTCGGCCACGACGATGTCGCTTGCGGCGGTTTCGGGGACGTCGAGCACGAAATCCACCTCGGCACGCGCCACGACCTGGGCATTGTCCGGCTGCAGCAGATCGATGCGCACGCGCTGGCTGGGCTGGTTGAGCACCGGCCCAGCCTCGATCAGCCAGCGGCCTTCGGAAACGGATGCATCGGCAATGAAACCGTCATCGACATAGAGCCGCACGATGCCGTCTTCCGGGCCGGCGCCGGCAAAGAAGGTGCGGTCGCCGTCGAGCTCGATAGCGTCGATGGTGGGCGCGACATCGGCCAATCGGGGGGCGGCGGGTTCGGTGACAGGCTGGGATGCCACGGCCGGTTCGGTTGGCGTCGCCACAGGTGCGGTGGCGGCCGGTTCCTCGGCGGCTGGGGCGGCCGCCATGCTGGTTTCCGGCTCGGGTTCCGTAGCCGGTTCCGTAGCATCGGCATCGGCGGCGACCGGAGCGGCCGGCGTCTCGGGTTCGGCGGCCGGCTCTGGTTCCGCAGGTTCGGAAGTGGCCGGGGTCGCATCGGCGCTGTCTGCCGCAGGCGCGGTGGCGGGCACTTCGGCGGCCGTTTCAATGGCCGGCCGGTCGGCCGCGGGCGCATCCGCCGGCGCGGCGGCCGCCACGTCCGTGATTTCGGGTTCGGCGGCCGGCTCGGGCTCCGGCGCGGCTGCGGTTTGCGGGGCGGGCGCGCTCAGGCCCTGGAGGACTTCACTGGCCTGACCGGGCGTGCTGGCGACGACCAAGGGCTGGGTCGTGCGGTCTTCGTTGAGCACGACGATGAAGGATTGCTCGGCGGTGCCGGGTTTGCCTTCCTCGCCCAGGGTAATCTCGAGGTCGCCGGGCGCCAGGGGCGCGTCGGGCACGAAAACCCAGTCGCCGCTGGCTTCGACCTCGACAGTGCCGAGCAGTTCGCCATTGGCGAAGACTTCCACCCGGCTGCCGGGCGTGCCGCTGCCGGCAATGACGACGGAGCCATCGGGCTCGGCGCGCAGCAGGCCGAAGGTGGCGGCGATGACGCCATCGGCGGCGGCGCTATCGACCGTTTCGGCCGGCGGGGTCACATCGAGTTCGGGCGCGGCGGAAACGGCCTCTTCGGCGGTTTCGACGGCCTCAGGTGCAGGCGTCTCCGGGACGGCTTCGGTCTCGGCGACGGCCGGCGCGGGGAGCGGCGGGGCCAGGCCGACATCGGCCATCTTGCCGCGCAGGCAAAGGCCCAGGCCATCTTCGCTATTGAAGCAGGACACGATGGACGGGCCGGCCAGGACGCCGAGAATGACAACAAGGGTGGCTGCCGCTGCTCCGATGGTCAGAGCGAGAGGACGTTTCGGAGCGGTTTCGGCCAGTTTGCCCTCCACTGGATTTCGCGGCGGGCGGCCTCAGGCCGCCTCGGTTTTCAACAATTTATAGGTGATCGATTCATATAGAGCTTCAAAGGACGCATCAATGATATTGGGCGATACGCCGATGGTTACCCAGCGTTCGCCGCTATCGTCACGGCTTTCGACCAGTACACGGGTGACCGCGCCCGTGCCTCCGTCCAGGATACGCACCTTGAAGTCGGCGAGTTCGAGGTCCTCGATTCGGCCCGAATAGATGCCCAGATCCTTGCGCAGGGCCAGGTCCAGCGCGTTGACGGGGCCATTGCCTTCGGCCACCGACATCAGCAATTCGCCCTCGACGCGGATTTTCACCACCGCCTCGGTGACGGTGACTTCCTCGCCCAACGCATTGTGGCGGCGTTCGACCATGGCGCGATAATGCTCGACCTGGAAGAAATCGGGCAAGGTGCCGAGCACGCGGCGCGCCAGCACGCAGAAGGAGGCGTCCGCGCCGTCATAGGAATAGCCCCGCGCCTCGCGCTCCTTGACATGGGCCAGCAACTTTTCGAGGCGCGGATCGTCCTTTTCGAGATGGATGCCGTGACGCGCCAGGGCCGTCAGCAGGTTGGACTTGCCAGCCTGCTGGCTGACCATGATGGAGCGCTCATTGCCCACGCTTTCGGGCGGCACGTGCTCATAGGTGGAGAAATCCTTGAGCAGGGCCGAGGCGTGAATGCCGGCCTTGGTGGCAAAGGCCGAGGCGCCGACATAGGGCGCCTGCCGCGCCGGGGCGCGATTGAGCCGGTCGTCGAAGACGCGGGAAATATGGGTCAGCCGTTCCAGGCGCTCGGGCGTGATGCCGGTCTCGAAGCGCTCGGCATAATAGGGCTTCAGCACCAGATTGGGGATCAGCGTCACCAGATTGGTATTGCCGCAGCGTTCGCCCAGGCCATTGAGCGTGCCCTGCACCTGGCGGACGCCCGCCTCGACGGCCGCCAGGGCATTGGCGACGGCCTGGCCGGTATCGTCATGCGGGTGGATGCCCAGATGGTCACCCGGCGCGACCTTGAGCACATCGCCTACGATCTCGCGCACTTCCGAAGGCATGGTGCCGCCATTGGTGTCGCAGAGCACGACCCAGCGGGCGCCGGCCGCGAGCGCGGTCTTGACGCAGTCCAGCGCATAGACGGGATTGGCCTTGTAGCCGTCGAAGAAATGCTCGAGATCGACAAGCGCTTCCTTGCCGGCGGCGATGGCGGTTCGCACCGTATCGGCAATGCCTTCGAGGTGTTCGTCGGTGGTGGAATTGAGGGCCAGTTCCACCTGGTAGTCCCAGGCCTTGGCGACGAAGCAGGTGGCGTCGGCCGCCGAATTGATAAGCCCCATGACGCCGGGATCGTTGGCGGCGGAGCGCCCTGCCCTCTTGGTCATGCCGAAGGCGGTGAAGGTGGCGTTCCTGGTCCGCTTCCGCTCGAAAAAGCCGGTATCCACGGGATTGGCGCCGGGATAGCCGCCCTCGATATAGTCCACGCCCAATTCCTCCAGCAGGCCGGTAATGGCGATCTTGTCCTCGAGCGAGAATTCGATGCCGGCGGTCTGGGCACCGTCGCGCAGGGTGGTGTCGAAGAGATAGAGGCGGTCGCGGGACATATTGGGGGCCTAACGGGGAAGTTTGACGCTTACTTGGGGGGCCAGACGGCGGTGTCGTGGTCGGGATGCTGGTGGTTTGAGGCCTGAATCGCACTCCACCAATCCTTGCGATCCGGATCTTCGGTCACGCCACCATTCTCGATAATGGTCAGCGTTTCGAACCAAGGCACCATGCCCTCGGTGCCGGTATTGGCGCGGGGCGGGAAGAGCTCGGGATGGTCAAGCGATCCAATGGTGAAATTGACCCGGTTGCCTTCCACATTGTCGTAGAAAAGCGGCGTTCCACAATTGGCGCAGAAACCGCGATCGACATGATCGGATGAGCGGAAGCGGGCCGGCTCGCCGCGCGTCCAGGTGATGGCCTCGCGCGGGGCTGCGACGAGGGCCGCGAAGATATTGCCCACGGCCTTCTGGCACATGCGGCAATGGCAGATGTGGGAATTGTCCAGCATTTCGCTGGCGTGATAGCGCACGGCGCCGCATTGGCAACCGCCGCTGACTTCCATCTTGTAACGCTCCATCAGGTCTCCTCCTTCGGTGGCCAATCGGCCGTGTCGTGGTCCGGATGCTGGTTGGAATGGATGCCGGCCATGAAATCGCGCCATTCGTCGCTAACCTCGTGGCGTTCCGGCAGAGTGCTGAGCCCGGCGAAGAAGGGCTGGCGGTCGGTCAGGTTCACCTGGATTTCGGGGGCCGCGACCCTGGGATCGTCGAAGGCGCCGATGGCCAGTTCGAGCCCGAAGCGGGTTTCATAGGCCAGCGGAGTGCCGCAATCGCCGCAGAAGGCGCGGCGGGCGGCATTGGAGCTCTGGAACCATTTGGGTTCGCCCCGGGTCCAGACCGCGTTATGCGCCGTGACCAGCGGGCCGAAAAAGCCGCCGAAGGCCTTCTGGCACATACGGCAATGGCAGATGGATGGGCGACCCAGACGGGTCACCCTGAAACGCACGGCGCCGCATTGGCACCCACCCGTATGGGCTTCTCTATCCGCCATGAAATACCGCCTCGATATTGTTGCCATCAGGGTCGATCACGAAGGCACCGTAATAGTGCTCGTGATAATGGGGACGCGGGCCGGGACCGCCATTGTCCGTGCCGCCATTGGCCATGGCCGCCGCATAGAAGGCGTCCACTTCGGCCTGCGAGGCGGCCTGGAAGGCATAGTGACGGCCGGGACCGGTCTCGGCGCTCTCGGTCAGCCAGAAATCCGGCTTGGCCTTGCCATAGCCGCCAACCTTGACGCCCCCGGTATATTGCTCGGGCACTTCGGCCAGCATGGAATAGCCCAGCGGGGCAAAGGCAGCGTCATAGAAAGCCCGGGCCTTGGCCCAATCGGTGACGAGGATGCCGACATGATCGATCATTGCGATATCTCCTTTGGAATGGAGACCGGGTTTGAGCGCGCGACAATGACAGGCGCTGTCAGGAAGGCTGCTGACATGGCGACGAATCCTCTCATGACGCTTCACCCTGGAGAGCGGCCCAGATCGCGTCGGCGACGTTTTCGGAACGGGCAAGGATGTCGTTGTTCCAGAGGCGGAGGAGGCGGAAGCCGCGGCGGATGAGTTCGGCATCGCGCGTTTTATCGATGTCGTCCAACGCGTGCTGAGAACCATCCGCTTCCACGATCAATTTCGCCGAATGGCAGACGAAGTCAGCGATATACGGACCGATCGGCACCTGTCGTCTGAATTTGTAATTTGCGAAACGGCGATTGCGCAGGATCAGCCAGAGTTTTCTCTCGGCTTCGGTTGGCTCGTGACGCATCGAACGGGCATAGTTGCGGAGCCGGCTGCCAGAGGTGGGACCGCCCCCCTCATCCGCCCTTCGGGCACCTTCTCCCACGAGGGGAGAAGGGGGCTCAGCGTTTGTAGCGGATAGTTCGGCAAGCACCGGCTCGCCCTTCTCCCCTCGTGGGAGAAGGTGGCGCGCAGCGCCGGATGAGGGGGATTGTGGTGTCACCGCTTCACCTCCCATTTCGTCTGCCGCTGTCCCCGGTCATCCTTGTAGTCCATCAGCATGATGCCCTGTTCGGCCAGCGCATTGCGGATGCGGTCGGCCTCGGCGAAGTCCTTGGCATTGAGGGCGGCGAGGCGGGCCGCTACCTGCTCGGCCACGGCGGCATCGACGGCGATTTCGCGCTTGATGCCGATGCCCATGAGTTCGGCGAGCGCCAGGCCATCAGCAGCGCGGCCTTCATCGAGGATCAGCGCATGGATACGGCCGATGGCGCCGGGCGTGTCCAGATCGTCGGCCAGGCGCTCGAGGAGATCAGGGGCGAGCATCGGGGCGGGCTGTGCCTCTCCGGCGGCGCGTTCCCATTTTTCCAGCAGGGTGAGCGCTTCTTCCAACCGCTTCACCGTGAAATCGATGGGCTCGCGGTAATGCGTCATCAGCATCGCCAGGCGCAGCACTTCGCCGGGCCATTTCCTGCCGCCGAAATCTTCCGTTTCCAGCAATTGGTGGATGGTGAAGAAATTGCCCAGGGATTTGGACATCTTCTGGCCTTCCACCATGAGGAAGCCATTGTGCATCCAGACATTGGCCATGGCGTGGGAGCCGTGGGCGCATCTTGATTGGGCGATTTCGTTTTCGTGGTGCGGGAAGATGAGATCGAGCCCACCGCCGTGAATGTCGAAGGTCTCGCCCAGATAGCGCTCGGACATGGCGGAGCACTCGATATGCCAGCCCGGGCGGCCGCGGCCCCAAGGGCTGTCCCAGCCGGGCTCATCGTCCGAGGACAATTTCCACAGCACGAAATCGGCCGGATTGCGCTTGTGCGCGTCCACGGCGATGCGGGCCCCGGCGAGATTGTCTTCGAGGTTGCGGCCGGAGAGCTGGCCGTAATCGGGCATGGAATCGACGGCGAACAGCACTTCGCTGCCGGCCTCGTAGGCATGGCCGCGCTGGATCAGCGTACCGATGAGGCGCTGCATTTCATCGATATTGTCGGTGGCGCGGGGCTGGACATCCGGTTCGAGGCATCCCAGCGCCGCGACATCCTTCTGGTATTGCGCGGCAGTGGTCTCGGTGACCCTGCGGATGGCCTCGTTCAGCGGCAGATCGGGAAAATCGCGCAGCGCCCGGGCATTTATCTTGTCGTCCACATCGGTGATGTTGCGGACATAGGTGACGTGGTCTGCCCCATAGACGTGACGCAGCAGGCGGAACAGCAGGTCGAAGACGATGGCGGCGCGGCCATTGCCGATATGGGCGAAGTCGTAGACCGTGGGGCCGCAGGCATAGAGGCGCACGTTGTTGTCGTCCATGGCCTGGAACGGCGCCTTGGAGCGGGTCAGCGTGTTGTAGAGCGTGAGCTGCGGCTTTGCCGAATTCATCGAGGGTCCTGTAGGCCAGACATGGGGATGCTCTGGCGGGGAGCCTCTATCCGTTGAGAATTACCGGGATGAAGAAGACCGCTCCGCCAACTTTGGGTTAGCAGGTAATAATGCAGCAGGTAATGGTGCACGTGGTCTTCATGGCGCCGGAGATTGGCCGCGCGGCTCCAAGAAATCAAGCCCAAAACAAAAGAGGGCGGCCCGGAGGCCGCCCCAATCGCTTTGGAGGCGATGCTTTAAATCGAATGACCGGCGGCGGCATATCGCTGTCGCGGACCGGTTGCGACGGCCACATTTGCACGGTCCGGCAATGCGCCCAACGGCCACACGCGAATGTTATCAATCGCTTGCAAGCAGCTCGACCGCCTGGTCGATATCGCCGAACAGCGACTGGCCGGCCGGGCCGATGGCGCCGACGCGGACCCTGTCGCCGGGCTTGAGGAAGGGCGTGCGGGCGCGGCCATATTTCGCCTTTTCGGCGGTGCGGGCCTCGGCGATGCAGGCGAAACCGATCCCGTCGCGCTTGATGGGCAGGGTTTCGTCATGCGGGTTGGAAACGGTGCCGCCCCCGATGATGGTGCCCGCGGCGAGCGGCCGGGTCCGCGCCGCCTCGACGATGAGATCGGCGAAATCGAAATGCATGCCGATGCCGGCATTGGGCTGGCCGTAGATGGCCCCGTTGACCTCGACCCGCACCGGCAGGTGCAGGCGATTGTCGCGCCAGGCATCGCCCAGGCTGTCGGGGGTGATGACGATGGGCGCGAAGGATGTCGAGGGCTTGGCGTGGAAGAAACCGAAGCCGTTCTGCAGATCGTCCACCACGAGCTTTCGGAGCGATACATCGTTGAGGATGGTGACGAGGCGGATGGCGGCCTGGGCCTGTTCACGGCTGGCGCGCATGGGCACGGGGCCGATGATCACGCCGGCTTCCGCCTCGAAATCCAGCGCCAGGTCGTCGGAGGGAATGACAATCGGGTCCATGGGCGCCGAGAGCGAATCGGAGCCGCCCTGGTAGATCAGCGGCCGCACCGATTGCAGCTCCTCGTCCTTGCTGCCCTTGAGCGAGCGCACACGTTCGAGATGGCTCATATAGCCGGAGCCGTCGATCCATTGATAGGCGCGCGGCAAGGGCGCATGGGCCAGGGCCGGATCGAAGAACTGCCCGGCAATCTCGCCGGCATCGAGCTGGGCGGAGAGGGCCGCAAGGGCCGGCGCCGCCTGGTCCCAATCGTCCAGCGCCGCCTGCAGATGGGGCGCGATCCGCCCTGCCGAGACATAGCGCGCCAGGTCGGCGGAAACGACGACGAGCTGACCATCGGGACGCGCATTGCGCAGGGTGGCGAGTTTCATGACGCCTTCCGCCTCCACTTGTGTGACCTTGGCGCGCTATGACGAAGCGGCGCGCCCCGCTATAATGTTGCCATGGCCCCTAGCGATGTCTTAAGGCGCGAGGGCCGAAGCGGTTGCGGCCCGCATATAAGGAATTCCGGTGACGTTTCCCTCTCCTGGCCTTCGGGTCCTCCTGCTCCTGGTTCTGACGACCATCGTGCTGGCCCTGGATGTCGAGTCCGCCTATGCTCAGGCCAATCAATGCGGGCGGCTGCAAAGCGCCCTGGCGCAGTTCGACCGCAATGGCGAATTCCGGCAGGTGAACCAGAATACCAATGCGGCCCGGCAATTGGGGCGGCAGGTGCAGGACGCGGAAAGCCGCTATATCCGCCAGGGCTGCAACGACGATGCGCGGGCCGGCCGCATCCTGACGCAGGAATGCCAGCTGATCGCGCGGGACGTGATCGCGCTGCGCAATCAATATGCCGCGCTCGCCCAGGCCGTCGACACCGGCAATGCGGTGGCACAGCAGCGCGAGGCGATCCTGCAGGAAATGGCGCGCTTCGGCTGCAATGCCGGCTCCAGCGCCACCTTCTCCCAGGACCGGCAATCGATCTTCGACCGGATTTTCGGCTCCACCACCGGCGGCGATTTCACCGATGGGGATTTCGTCGATGGCGGGAACTGGGGCTACCAGGGCTACCACACGGTGCGCACGGTCTGCGTGCGGCTCTCGGACGGTTATTTTTGGCCGATCAGCTATGCCACGCTGTCCGAATATGTCGGCAATGACGCGATGGCGTGCCAGCAGATGTGCCCAAATACGCCGGTGGAGCTCTATTTCTACGACAATCCCGGCCAGGAGCCCGAGCAGATGCGCAATCTGTCGGGATCGCCCTATACCTCGCTCCCCAATGCCTTTGCCTATCGAACCAATTTCGACAACGATTCGAGCTGCACCGCGGCCCCGGTGGCGGACGGCTCGGTGCGCGTGGCCGAGAGCGCGGATGGCAGCGGCCGGGCCATCGTGGAGATCAATGGGGTGAATTTCCCCCTGCCGCTGCGCGATCCGCGCGGGGTCGTGCCGGTGCAGGCGGCCGTGGCGGCCGCCGAGCCGGTGGCCAATGTGGCGCTGGTCGACGTGCCCCTGCCCCGTCCCCGGCCTTCAGGCCCAGGCGAAATCGCGCGGCGGCCGGAAGCCCCGGCGCCGGCCGAAATGCGGATCGTTCATTTCGGCGACAAGGCGGTCAGGGTAGTCGGTCCAGACACGCCTTACGCCCAAGCAGGACGAGCAGGGACTTGAGCTCGGGGCCGTCGTGACGGCCCGTAAGCGCCATGCGCAGGGGCATGAACAGCGCCTTGCCCTTGCGGCCGGTGGCGGTCTTGAGCGCATCGGTCCATTGTCCCCAGGTGGTGTCGTCCCAGGGCTCGGGCGGCAGCAGGGCCTTGGCCAGCGCCAGGAAATCCTGGTCTTCAGGCGCCACGACCGGCGCGATGGGGCCGGTGACGAGCCTGGACCATTCCACGATATCGGGAAAGCGCGTCAGGTTTTCGCGCAGCAGCATCCACACGGCCTCGCCCTCGAGCCCCAAAGCGGACAGGCGCGGCGCGGCGTCCTCATAGGACATGGCGTGCAATAGCCGGGCATTGAGGCCATTGAGCTCGGCCGGGTCGAAGCGGGCCGAGCCATGCGAGATCATCGAGAAATCGAGCTTTTCGGCAATGGCGTCCAGGCTCTCATAGGGCTCGACGGACAGGCTGGTGCCGGTGAGCGAGGCGACGACGGCCACCGCCAGCGGCTCATAGCCCTCCGCGCGGAAATCGGCGATGGACTGCGAGCCGAGGCGCTTGGAAAAGCCCTGCCCCGCCGCGTCGGTCAGCAGGTTGTGGTGGCCGAAGGCCGGCACCGTGCCGCCCAGGGCCTCGAAGATCTCGATCTGGGTGCCGGTATTGGACACGTGGTCCTCGCCTCGGATCACATGGGTGATTCCCAAGTCGATATCGTCCACCACCGAGGGCAGCGTATAGAGATAGGAACCATCGGCCCGGATCAGTACCGGGTCGGACATGGAGGCGGTATTGACGGTCTGCGGGCCCTTGATGACATCTTCGAACTGCACCGGGCGGCCGTCGAGCTTGAACCGCCAATGAGGCTTGCGGCCTTCGGCTTCGAGGCGGGCGCGATCGTCGTCGGTTAGGGCCAAAGCGGCGCGATCATAGATGGGCGGCTTGCCCAGGAGGCGGGCGCGAGCGCGCTTGCGATCGAGCTCCTCCTCGGTTTCGTAGCAGGGATAGAGCCGGCCGGAGGCGATCAGCCGGTCTCGGGCGGCATCGTAAAGCGCGGTGCGCTCGGACTGGCGCACCAGCAGGTCGGGCACGATGCCGAGCCAGGCCAGGTCCTCCTCGATGCCGTCGGCGAAGGCCCGCGTGGAGCGCGCCAGGTCGGTATCGTCCATGCGCAGGACATATTTGCCGCCATGGCGGCGGGCGAAGAACCAGTTGAGCAAAGCCGGCCGGGCATTGCCCAGATGGATGCGACCGGTGGGCGATGGCGCCCAGCGTACGATGACACTCATCCGACGGTCAGGTCCTTATAGCCGTTGGTAATGGGATATTTGCGCCCCTGGCCGAAGGCGCGCGGGCTGAGCTTGGGGCCGGGCGCGGATTGGCGGCGCTTGTATTCGGCGATATTGACCAGCCGCTCGATGCGCTTGACCGTAGCGGGGTCGTGGCCGCGCTTGACGATGTCGCCCAGCGCCATCTCCTCTTCCACCATGCAGGTGAGGATATCGTCCAGAACCGGATAGGGCGGCAGGCTGTCCTGGTCCGTCTGGTCCGGGCGCAATTCGGCGCTGGGGGCCTTGTCGATGATGGCCTGGGGAATGACCTCCCCCGCCCGGCCCAGGCAATCGCCCGGCATATGCCTGTTGCGCCAGTCGGCCAGCGCATAGACCTGCATCTTGAACATGTCCTTGAGCGGATTGTAGCCGCCGTTCATGTCGCCATAGATCGTGGCATAGCCCACGCCCATCTCGCTCTTGTTGCCGGTGGAGAGCAGCATGGAGCCGAGTTTGTTGGACACGGCCATGAGCATGGTGCCGCGCATGCGGGACTGGATGTTTTCCTCGGCGAGATCGATGGGCCGGTTGCCGAATATGGGTTGCAATTCGCGCAGCGCGCCGTCGACCGGATCCCCGATGGCCACGATGTCGTAGCGGACGCCCAGCCTTTCGGCGCAATCCCCGGCGTCGCGCAGGCTCTCCTGGGATGTATAGCGATAGGGCAGCATGATGGCATGGACCTTTTCGGGCCCGAACGCATCGGCCGCCATGGCCGCCACCACGGCGCTGTCGATGCCGCCCGAGAGGCCCAGCACGACATGGGAAAAGCCGTTCTTCAGGACATAGTCCCTTAGACCCAATACGCAGGCGCGCCAGCGCGCTTCCTCCACCGAGGTCAGTTCCTCCACCCGGCCATTGGCGCAGATCCAGCCATTTTCGCCGCGCACCCAGTCCGAAAGGATGAAATCGGTCTCGAAGGACTTGCCCTGCACGACCAGCTTGTCACCCGGTTCGATGGCGAAGGAGGCGCCGTCGAAGACCAGTTCGTCCTGTCCGCCGACCTGGTTGAGATAGAGCATGGGCACGCCGTCCTCGGCAACGCGGGCGCGCACCAGTTCCTTGCGGATATGCTGCTTGTTCGTCCAATAGGGTGAGCCATTGGGGCAGAGCATGATTTCGGCGCCGCGCATGGTCAGGTGGTCGCAGACAGAAGAATGCCAGATATCCTCGCAGATCGGGATGCCGACGCTCACCCCCTTGATCTCGACCGGCATGGGCAGCGGGCCGGGCTGGAAATAGCGGCGCTCGTAGAAGACATCGTTATTGGGCAATTCGCGCTTGTGGCGAATGGCGACGATCTCGCCCTTTTCGGCCACCAGGACCGCATTGCGCAAATTGGCGCCATCCTGCCAGATGGTGGGCAGGATCAGCACCACCTCGGAGCCGGCCGTATCGGCCACCAGGGCCCTGGCCGCTTCCATGGCGTCGGTTACGAATTGCGGCTTGAACAGAAGATCGTCCGGGAAATAGCCGGTAAGGAACAGTTCCGACAGCATCAGGATATCTGCCCCCGCCGCCCCGGCCCGATGCAGGGCGTCGCGCGCCAGGGCCAGATTGCCCGGCAGGTCGCCCACTTTGGGGTTGAGCTGGGCGAGCGCAATACGAAGCTGGTCGGTCACGATGATGCTGGCCTGATGCGAGGAACGATCCGACCTGCCGGTTCGGCAGGCTGCGCGGCCAGACTTAGCCGCTCGCCCGCATCAGGGCAAGCGTGGCCCGTTGGGGCTTTGGTAAGAGCTGGCAGGCATGGTGGAGCGATCACAAGATCGGATTTCTCGCAACCCAAGTGGCAATCTGGGAGTTCCCGGGAACGCCAATTACGTTTCTGAATGCAAAGTGCCTATGTCCTACCGAATATTGATCGTCGAAGACGAGATCATCGTCGCCACGGAGATCGAATATGTCGTGGCCGAAATGGGTCATGATCCGATCGCCATCGCGGCCGATCAGCGATCGGCGCTGGCTCATGCCAGCCGGGCCGACATCGCCCTGGTCGACCTGAACCTGCGCGACGGTCCGAGCGGCATCGGCATTGGCAAAATTCTCGCGCAGACCCATGGCGTCACCGTGGTCTTCCTCACCGCCAATCCGGCGCAGCTCGGCGAGGGCGTGCCCGGCACGGTGGGGGTGATGCCTAAGCCGGCGACCGATCGCGATGTCCGCGAGGCCGTGGAATTCGCCATCGCCCACCGACTTGCCGCCGAGGCCAGGCCGCCGCGTCGGCTGCGCCTGTTCGGCTGGGGCGACGGTAGCCTGGCCAGCAATTGATCCCTTTTCCGCGATCTAGTTGATCGTCTCGGCTCGCAAGCGCGCCGAGCGGTTCAGCGCGTCCAGGGGCAGCCTGACGATCACCTCCAGCCCTTCGGGACGCCAATGGCGTTCCAATTGGCCGCGCATCTGCCCTTCCACCGACAATTGCACCAGCCTCGTGCCGAAGCCGCCCAGCTTGTCGGGTTCCACCACGCTTGGGCCGCCGGTTTCCCGCCATTCCAGCTGATAGAAATCGGGATCGGTGTGGCCGGTAATGGTCACCATGCCCTCCGATTGCGACAGAGCGCCATATTTGGCGGAATTGGTCGCCAATTCGTGGAACAGCAGCGCCATGGGCGTGGCCGCGGCATCATCGACCGCGGCGTCCGCGCCATTGAAGATCACGCGCGCCCTGCCATCGGCATTATAGGGGCGCATCAGGCGCTCGATCAGGGCCGAGAGCATGCCCTGGCCGCTGGCGCCGGCATGCAGGTGGCTCTGCGGTCGCACGAAGTCATGCGCCTCGCCCAGGGCGTAGATGCGCTGCCGCAATTGATCGGCGAAGGGCTTTATCTCAGGCTGGCTGCGGGCCGAGAGGCCGATAATGCCATTGAGGACGGCAAAGATGTTCTTGATGCGGTGGCTGAGTTCCTGGGCCACCAATTCCCGCTCTTCGGCGGCAAGCTTGGATTCGTGAATATCGGTACAGGTCCCGATCCAGCGCAATATGTGCCCCTGCCCATCGTGGATGGGCAGCGCCCGCCCCAGCGTCCAGCGATATTCGCCGCTATGATGGCGCAGCCTATATTCGATCTGGTAGGGATCGCCGGTTTCCAGGCAATGGCGCCATTCGGTCCAGGCGCGCTCCCGGTCGTCGGGGTGGAACATCTCTCCCCAGATATCGCCATCCGTCGAGCCCTCCGGCATGCCGGTGAATTCGTACCAGCGCGCATTGAAATAATCGTGGTGTCCGTCCGGCCGGGTCGACCAGACCATTTGCGGCATGGTGTCGGACAGGGTGCGGAAGCGCAGCTCGCTCTCGGCCAGGGCCTCGGCGGCGCGATGCTGTTCGGTCACGTCGATGGCGATGCCGGGGAAGCGATGGATACGCCCCTCCCCGTCCCTCCGCGGCCGGCCCGAGGCGATCACCCAGCGCACCTGCCCGTCGGTGCCCCGCAGGCGGTATTCTGACTTGAAGACAACGCCCTCGCGCAGGGCGGTCGCGATCTCCTCGCCCACCCGCTCCACATCCTCGGGATGGATGGCGCGCAGGAAATCCGCCATTGGCGTGCCCAGCCCGGCGCGCAGGGAATCCATGTTGAAAAGCCGGGCGAACTGGTCGTCGGCCGTCATCCGGTCATGGACGACATCCCAATCCCAGGTGCCGACGAGATCGGTGCCGTTGATGGCGAGCGACATGCGCTCTTCGCTGCGCGCCAGGGCGCGTTCGGCCAGCACCCGGTCGGTGGTTTCGTGCACCACGCAGAGCGTGCCCATCGACAGGCCGTCGTCGCTGATGATCGGGCTGTAGTGCAGGTCCATCCATACCGGCTCCGGCTCGCCATGGCGATTGAGGACAAGCTCCTGGTTCCGCAGCGTCCAGGATTCCAGGCGCAACCCGCGCTCCATGTTCTGCCGGTTGAAATCAGCGATTTCAGGCCAGGCCTCCATGGCCGGCATGCCGAAAATCTGGGGATGGCGCTGGCCGGCGAATTCGGCGTAGCCGTGATTGTAGAGCAGGATGCCCTGCGGGCCGACCATCATCACCATGGGAGTGGCGGCGACCATCATCAGGCGCACCGCGCCCTTGAGGTCTTCGGGCCAGTCCGGGATCAGGCCCAGCGGATTGGCCGACCAGTCATAGGTATTGAAGAGTTTTAGAGTCGGGTCCTGTTCGAGCTTCGCGCGCGTCTCCGGAGCAGCGTGGGGGAACAGCGATTTGGGCATTGCCTACTCTTTGGCCAAAGGTGACGCAGGGACAGGCTGCCCGGACAGACAGGGGCCGCGCGCCGAAACATTCAACGCGCGGCCCCCGTTTCGGTTCACGCAAGAGCGTGATTATTCACCCGCGGCACGCTGCTGGCGCGGGGGCTTCTGCGCATGCACTTCCTCGGCCACCAGGAAGGCCAGCTCCAGCGCCTGGCTGGCATTGAGCCGCGGATCGCAATAGGTGTGATAGCGGTCGGACAGGGATGCTTCGGTGACTGCCGACATGCCGCCCACGCATTCGGTGACATCGTCGCCCGTCATCTCGATATGCACGCCGCCGGCATAGGTGCCCATATCGCGGTGCACCTCGAAGAAATTGCGCACTTCGGCCAGGACGCGGTCGAAGGGGCGGGTCTTGTAGCCGGTCGAGGCCTTGATCGTGTTGCCGTGCATGGGGTCGCAGCACCACACCACCGTGCGGCCGGCCTTTTCCACCGTTTCGATCAGGCGCGGCAGATGTTCGTGCACCTTGTCGGCGCCGAAGCGGGAAATCAGCGTGATGCGGCCGGCTTCGTCGGTGGGATTGAGCCGGTCGAGCAGGCGGAGCAAATCGTCATTGCTGAGGCTGGGGCCGCATTTGACGCCGATCGGATTGTTGATGCCGGCGAAATATTCGACATGGGCCTCATCGGGATTGCGGGTGCGATCGCCGATCCAGAGCATGTGGCCGGACGTGGCGTACCAATTATTGGTGATGGAATCCCGCCGGGTCAGCGCTTCCTCGTAGCCGAGCAGCAGCGCCTCGTGGCTGGTGTAGAAGCTGGTCTGCTTGAGGGCCGGCGTATTTTCCGGATTGAGCCCCAGGGCGGCCATGAACGTGATGGCGTCGTCGATCTTGCGCGCCACTTCCTCATAGCGGGTGTTCCAGTTGGACCCCTTCATGAAGCCCATGGTCCATTCGTGGATGCGCGTCAGTTCGGCATAGCCGCCCATGGAAAAGGCGCGCAGCAGGTTGAGCGTCGCCGCCGATTGGCGATAGGCCTGCAACATGCGATGGGGATTGGGGACGCGGGAGGCCTCGGTGAAGCCGATATCGTTGATGATGTCGCCGCGATAGGACGGCAATTCGACGCCGTCGATCTCCTCGGTATCGGCCGAGCGCGGCTTGGCGAATTGCCCGGCAACGCGGCCGACCTTGACCACCGGCTTGCTCGCGCCATGGGTCAGGACCAAAGCCATCTGCAGGAAGACGCGGAAGAAGTCGCGGATATGATCGGCGCCGTGCTCGGCAAAGCTCTCGGCGCAATCGCCGCCCTGGAGCAGGAAGGCTTCGCCGCGCGACACCGAGGCCAGCCGGGCCTTCAGCTCGCGCGCCTCACCGGCGAAGACCAGCGGGGGAAAGCTGCCGAGCTGCCGCTCCGCATCGGCCAGCGCGGCCGGATCGGGATAGGCCGGAACCTGCCGGATGGGCTTGCTGCGCCAGGAGCTCGGGGTCCAGGTGGTCATGTTCGTCTCGCTTACGCCGGAGCACTGATAAAACCTGAGGGCGATCTACCAAGCCAATGCCCCCGTGCCAAGGGCGAAAGGCTCAGACCTTCTGGCAATCCCGATAGACATAGGTGGGGGCCTTGAAGGTCACCAATTCCTCCGCCGCCGAGGGATGGAGGGCGATGGTGCGGTCGAAATCGGCCTTGCTGGCGCCCATGCCGACGGCAATGGCGACGAGCTGGATCATTTCGGCGGCTCCGGGGCCCAGGATATGAACGCCCAGCACCCTGCCCCCGTCCTTTTCGGTGATGAGCTTGAGCACCATGCGTTCGGTGCGGTTGGAGAGCGTGTTCTGCATCGGCCGGAAACGGGCGACATAGACATCGATATCGCCATGGGTGGCGGCTTCGTCCTCCGTCAGCCCGACCACGCCGATTTCCGGCTCGGAGAAGACGGCGGTGGGGATCAGCGAATGATCCACGGCCTGCGGATTGTCGTTGAAGACGGTTTCGGCGAAATACCAGCCCTCGCGGATGGCCACCGGGGTCAGCTGCGCGCGGCCGGTGACGTCGCCCACCGCGTAGATGGAAGGCACCGAGGTCTGCGAATATTTGTCGACGGCGATGGCGCCGAAATCGTTGAGCCGGACACCGGCCGTTTCGAGCCCCAGTCCCTCGACATTGGGCTGGCGGCCGGTGGCGAACATGACGGCGCCGAAGGGCGCGGTCACCCCGTCACTGAAGGTTGCCAGCACATCTTCGCCCGGCTTGGAAAGCGCGGCGATGGTGGTCTGGTAGATCAGCCGGATGCCCCTTTCGGTCAGCCCCGCCTCGAGCCCGCGCCGCATGTCGTCATCGAAGCCGCGCAGCACGCAATCGCCGCGATAGATGATCGTGGTATCGACGCCCAGCCCGGCGAAAATGGTCGCGAATTCGACCGCGATATAGCCCCCGCCCTCGATGAGGATGGAATGGGGCAGCGCCGGCAGGTCGAAGGCCTCGTTGGAAGAAATGCCGAACTCTGCGCCGGGAATATCGGGGATGAAGGGTCGTGCGCCGGTCGCCACCAGCAGATATTTCGCCGTCAGCTCGCGCCCGTCACTGGCCAGCCTGACGCTGTTGGGGCCGGTTACCACCGCCCGGTCGCGGATGATCTCGGCGCCGGGCTTTTCCAGATTGCTCGTATAGGCGTGCTCGAGCCGGGTGATTTCCTTTTCCTTGGCCGCGACGAGGGTCGGCCAGTCGAAGCTGGCATCGACCTGCCAGCCGAAGCTTTCCGCCACGTCGAACTGATCCTTGAACCGGGAGGCATAGACATAGAGCTTCTTGGGCACGCAGCCGCGAATGACGCAGGTGCCCCCGACCCGGAATTCCTCGATCACGGCGACTTTCGCGCCATAGGTGGCCGCCATGCGGGCCGCCCGCACGCCGCCCGAACCGGCGCCGATGACAACCAGGTCGTAATCGAAACTCATTTCAGCTCCCATTCTTCATCGTCAAGTACCGATGAATATGATCACGCGCTTCGCACAAAAAAAGACCCCGCACAAGGCGGGGTCAATGCGGGAGATGTTTCCGCGATCAGATTTCGACGCCCTGGGCCCGCAGGGCGGAGCGCACCTTGGCGAAGAATTCGGTCCGCAGATTATTGGTATAGACCTGCAGGACGCGGCGGAGATCGGCGTTCACTTCCGAATTGGCCGTCGCCAGTTTCTGGCCGGTGGGCGATTCGTAGAAGGCAACGATCTCGGTGAGTTCTTCCAGCGTGAAGCGGATCGCGTAGACGCGCGCGAACTGATCGAGCAATTCGCCCTTGCGGCCACGATATTCGGCGATCACCTCGCCGATAATGGTATTGGTCTGCTCGACGATTTCGGGGTTCTGCGTCACGATCTGGCGCATGGTGTCGATGCCGATCTCGACCACGGTGGTTTCGAATACCGCGCCGCGATCGGTCAGGTCGATATATTTGCGGGCCAGCGCCAATTGCTCGGGGGCAACCTCCTGCGCGAAAACCGGCGCCGAGACGGCAATGATGCCCGCCGTCAGCACCGCACCTATCACGGCCTTGGCGCCGCGCATCATGTTCCCGTTCGTCCAGAATGCCATCTTGTCCCGATCCACGCTCAGTCTATTGCCGTTTCAGTTCTTCTACGCCATTCGGCGTCGCCACATAAGCCTTGCTGCACATTTTCAGGAATAGCCCATGCTGGACCACGCCGGGAATATTCAGCAGGTCGCTCGACAGCGCTTCTGGCTGCGAAATGCGGCCAAAAAAAGCATCGAGAATAAGGTGTCCACCATCGGTCACGAAGGGATTGCCGGCCTCTTCGCCCCGCAGTTTCAGCCCGCCCTGAGCGCCGTGATGCGTCAGAACCTGCGCGATGGCGTGGCGGGTCGCGCCGAGCCCGAAGCGGTTGACCTCGATCGGCAGCGGAAAGCGGCCCAGCGCCTCGACGCATTTGGAGGCATCGGCAATGACCACCATGACGTCGGAGGCCGCAGCCACGATCTTCTCGCGCAACAGCGCGCCGCCGCCACCCTTGATCAGGTTCAGGCCCGGGTCGATTTCGTCGGCTCCATCCACTGTCAGGTCCAGCCGGTCCAGCGTGTCGAGGTCCGAGAGCGGGATATTCAACTCCTGCGCCTGGCGCGCCGTCGCCTCGGAGGTCGGCACGCAGATAACGTCGAGGCCAGCGGCGACCTTTTCGCCCAGCAGATCGACAAAATGGCGCGCGGTCGAGCCGGTGCCCAGGCCCAGGCGCATGCCCGGCCTGACCTCGGACAATGCCATGGCCGCAGCCTGCCGCTTCAACGCCTCGCTCATCGCGCAAACCCTCCCGGAACGATCGGGCGGATGTGGCAGCGCGGCCCGCAGGCTGTCAAGGCCGCCAAAAGGCGGCATCCGCCCTGCGGCAAATGCAAAGTGAGGGAAGGAGTGTAACCTGCTGGCAACACAATATGGCGATGATGGGGCATTCATGGCAGCGGTAAGGCGGCTATGTCTTTCCGGCCAAATATATTCGAAGTAATTACGCTCATCATCGCGATCACCGAATCAAGGCCGGTCGCGCACCCAGAGGCCAGGTAGAAGATGAAACTTATCAAAGTCATATTGGCGATCGGCATGTCGATCCTGCTGTCGGCCAGTTTGGTTGCGCCGGTATCCGCCGCGGTCTGGTACAATCCGGACACCAACCAGTTCGAAGAGCGCGACGCGACCGCCGGCCGTGGCGGCAGCCCGATCCGCAAGCAGATCGTCGATTACCAGACCAGCCAGAAGCCCGGCACCATCGTCATCGAAACCGGCGAACGCCGCCTCTATCTGGTGCTCGATGGCGGCAAGGCCATGCGCTATGGCATCGGCGTGGGTCGCGAAGGCTTCACCTGGGCCGGCACCAACCGCATTACCCGCAAGGCGGAATGGCCCGGCTGGACGCCGCCCCCGGCCATGCGCAAGCGCGTGCCCGACCTGCCGGCCTATATGCCCGGCGGCCCCGACAATCCGCTCGGCGCCCGCGCCCTCTATATCGGTTCGACGCTTTATCGCGTGCACGGCACCTCGGAACCCTGGACCATCGGCCAGGCCGTGTCGTCGGGCTGCATCCGCATGACCAATGATGACGTGATCGACCTTTATGAACGCGTCCAGGTCGGCGCCCGCATCGTGGTCAATCACTGACACCGAACAACAGATATTTGGAAAGGCCGCCGCGAGGCGGCCTTTTTTATGCGTGCGCCTTTGCATTCCCCCCGACCCGGACTAGATTTGCCGCATGACCGCGCCCACGAACCCGTCCCGCCCGCTCATCGACCGTTTCGGCCGGCGCATTTCCTATCTGCGCATTTCGGTGACGGATCGCTGCGATTTCCGCTGCGTCTATTGCATGGCCGAGGACATGACCTTCCTGCCCAAGAAGGAGGTCCTGAGCTTTGAGGAAATCGAGGCCATTGCCGGCGCCTTCATCGCGCGGGGCACCACCAAGATAAGGCTGACCGGCGGCGAGCCGCTGGTGCGCCGGGACATCATGGACCTGGTCCGCAGCCTGGGCGCCCGCATCGGTTCGGGGCTGGACGAGCTGACCATCACTACCAATGGCAGCCAATTGGCCCGGCATGCCGATGGGCTGTTCGCCGCGGGCGTCCGGCGCATCAATGTTTCGCTCGATACGCTGGATGCGGATCGCTTCGCCGCCATCACCAGGCGGGGGCGGATCGCCGACGTGCTCGCCGGGATCGCGGCGGCGCAGGCAGCGGGCCTCGCCATCAAGATCAACATGGTGGCCATGCGCGGCCTCAACGAGGACGAGATCGAGCCGATGATGGCCTGGGCGCATGCCGGCGGCATGGGCCTGACGCTGATCGAAGGCATGCCGCTGGGGGAAGTCGGTATGGATCGTGTCGATGCCTATCTACCCCTGCGCGAGCTGCACGACCGTTTGGCGCGGCGCTATACGCTGACCCGGCTGGACAAGCGCACCGGTGGCCCGGCCCGCTATGTCCACGTCGCCGAAACCGGTGGCACTCTGGGCTTCATCACCCCGATGAGCCACAATTTCTGCGAAAGCTGCAACCGCGTCCGCCTGACCGCGACCGGCCAATTGTTCCTCTGCCTCGGCCAGGACGATCAGGTGAACCTCCGCGATGCCTGGCGCCAAGGCGGCCCGGCCGCCCTCGACGCGGCCCTCGATCACGCCATGCTCATCAAGCCCAAGGGCCACGACTTCGTCCTCGACCGCACCCGGCCGGAACCCGCCGTGGCGCGGCATATGAGCGTGACGGGTGGGTAGCATTGAAAAACCCAAGTACTTGGGTTATCTAGGATGGTGACGGTCCATCGTGAAGGCGGAATGCGTTTCGTGATCTATCTGAATGATCACGAGCCCGCCCATGTTCACGTCTATGGCGATGGGGAAGCACGCATCGACATCATGACCCTGAATGTTCTTTCCATTCACGGCATGAACCGGCGTGATGCGGCCCGTGCCTTGGCGATCATGATGGAACACCGATCCCTGTTTCTACAACGCTGGACTGAAATTCATGGCTGAGATCGAGTTGGATGATCAGCATTACAAGGAGGCGGTGGAGCGCGGGCTGACGGAGCGCACTGGCCGCCCTGCTCCCGCCTCGGTCCGATACGAACGGTCATCGGGCCGAATTGTCGTGGAATTTGACAACGGCACCGCCTTTCTCGTTCCCGCGGGCCTGTTGCAGGGGCTGGAAAAGGCCGAAGCGGACGATATTGCCAATGTGGAGCTGCTCGGCGAAACCGGGCTGCACTGGCCGTCTCTGGACGTGGATTTCACCATTGCCGGATTGATGCAGGGCATCTTCGGCACCGCCAGGTTTATGGATGTAAGCCGCAAAGGCGGACAATCCCGCTCTGCCGCGAAGATCGCTGCGGCCCGGCGCAACGGGATGCGCGGCGGGAGGCCCCGGAAATCGTCGTAAGCGCTACTTGTCGTCGTCCACCACGATGGCGAAGTCGAGTGGCAGGGCGGTGGTGTATTTGATCTGGCCCATGGCGAAGGCCGAACTGACGTCGGTGAGGTTTATCTTGCTGATCAGGCGCTTATAGAAGGTGTCATAGGCGCCGATATCGGGCACCACCACCCGCATCAGGTAATCGACATCCCCGCTCATGCGGTAGAATTCCACCACTTCGGGAAATTCGTCGATCACGCCGGAGAATTTGCGCATCCAGGCTTCGTTGTGCTCGTTGGTCTTGACCGAGACGAAGACGGTGACCCCGACATTGACCTTGGCCGGATCAAGCACGGCGACGCGGCGCTGGATGACGCCGTCCTCTTCCATCTTCTGGATGCGGCGCCAGCACGGCGTGGTGGACAGGCCGACCTTGCGGCCGATTTCAGCCACCGGCATGGTCGCATCCCGTTGCAGGAGCGACAGAATTTTCCGGTCGATCTTGTCCAGTGCCATGACGCCCTCGTGAAATCAGTTTTTATCTTTACCCGCCAGACCCGACGACGGCGCGGAGATCAGTGCCACATACGCCCTTCTCGCGCAATAAAATTGCGCAAAGCAAGCTATGGAACCGGAAAAGAGAAAATTAACCATGCCAGTCCCGGCGCGGTCCGTCCAGTGGGTACGATGCCCCCCGCGATTTCATAGGCTGTTAACCACACGGCCCTAATCTGCCGCCTGTGTGTCGCGAGCGCGTCTTATGCTCGCCTTATCGAGTAACGAGTACGAGTTCCATGCCGTCCCAGCTGGCCAATGAAGCTGAAATTCGCGCGCCCGTGAGCGCCGACGGCAAGCGAAATGCCCAGAAGGCGGTGAGCGAGGCGCGCCAGCGGCTGACCTCCAGTTCGGGCACGCGCGCCGATTTCGATTTCGAACTGATGCATGATTATGCCGCCTCGCGCGTCGGGGCGGCGTTGCCTATGGCGGCGATCGTGGGCATTCTGGCCATCGTCGCCAGCTTCTGGGTGCCGATCACCATCACCGCGCTCTGGGCCGGGCTCGTCATCGCCAGCCTGCTGATCGTGGTGCAGATGGCGCGGCGCTTCACCCTGGCCGATCCGTCCAAGTTCAATGCCGGGCGCTGGACCACCAGCTTCGTCGCCGTGGAAACCATAGGCGGGGTGGCGCTGTCGCTCCTGGCGCTGTTCACCCTGGTGGCCGAACCCTCCGATCTCACCCCGGTCATGTTCGCCATGGCTCTTGTGGCCATTGCCAGCAATGCCATCGCCACCCATACCCTGCCCCCGGCCACCCTGATGAGCACCCTGCCGGTGACCATGACCGTCTCGGCGGCGCTGATAGCGGTGGGCGGCACGCTCAATTACACGCTGGCCGCCGTCACCGTCTGCGGCGAAATCTTCTTCCTGTTCCTCGCCCGCCAATTGCACAGCTCAGAGCTCGAGACGATCTCGCACCAGTCCGAAAAGGACACGCTGATCTACGAGCTGGAGGAAGCGCGCAACATGTCGGACGAGGCGCGCCGGCACGCCGAGCAGGCCAATGTCGCCAAGAGCCAGTTCCTGGCCACGATGAGCCACGAGCTGCGCACGCCGCTCAACGCCATTATCGGCTTTTCCGAGGTGCTGAAATCGGAGCTGCTGGGGCCCCACCAGGTGCCGCAATACAGGGAATATGCCGGCGACATCCATGGCAGCGGGCAGCACTTGCTGAACCTCATCAACGAACTGCTCGATCTCAGCCGCATCGAGGCGGGCAAATACGAGCTCAACGAGGAAGTGGTGTCGCTGGTCGATATCGCCGAGGATTGCCGGCGCATGATGGAATTGCGCGCCAAGGCCAAGGGCATCGAGCTGGTCTTCAGCTATGGCGATGGCCTGCCCCGGCTGTGGGGCGACGAACGCGCCATCCGCCAGGTCATGCTGAACCTGTTGTCCAACGCCATCAAGTTCACGCCCCAGCACGGCAAGGTGACGCTGGTGGTGCAGCGCAGCCGCGATGGCGGCCAGATGGTTTCGGTCAAGGATAACGGCCCCGGCATTCCGCAGAACGAGATCGAAACCGTCCTCTCCTCCTTCGGCCAGGGCTCGCTGGCGCAGAAGACGGCCGAACAGGGCGCCGGGCTCGGCCTGCCCATCGTGCAGAAGATCATGGACCTGCATCAGGGCCGTTTCGATCTTTATTCCAAGCTGCGCTTCGGCACCGAGGTCTTCGCCACCTTCCCCCGCGCCCGCGTCATGGACGCGCTGGCTCCGGTGGTGGAAAAGCGCAATCGGCTCGAGATTTATTCCGAAGCCGGCTGAGCGGGCGCCGCCCTATCGCAAATTCGCCGTTATCGGCTGGAGGATGGCGCCATGCCCGCATTGAAATTCCCCCGCCTCGCCCTCGCCCTTGCCGCCCTGACGCTGGCTTTTCCGGCCGTGGCACAGGAGCCGGCCGCGCAGATGAATGTCGCGCCGGTCCCCGAAACCGATCCGGCCGTCGATTTCGACACCAGCTATCGCCCCTCGCCCACCGTATCGTCCCGCCTGCAACGGGAATTCCTGGATTCGGTGCGCTGGTCCGCCGGGGTGGAGGCGCGCGACAATCTGGCCGCCGCCTTCGCCGAGCGCTCGCCGGTGGAAATCTGGCATGAGCTGGTGGCCGGGCAGGGCCTGGAGCCCAACAATGTCGCCGACGCACTGACCGCCTATTGGGTGCTCAACTGGATCACCGCCAATGGCGCCTATACTGCCGAGATCGACAATGCGCCGATCCAGCGGCAATTGCGCGTGGCCTTTGCCAATGACGCCAATTTCCGCACCATGGGCGATCAGCAACGCCAGCAGCTCGCCGAGGGCTATATCTTCAATTTCCTGCTCGAGCATGCGGCGCTCAACCGGGCCGTGGCGGCGCGCGATCTCGACGCTCTGAACCGGCTTGCCGCCGCTTCGGTCACCCGTTTCCAGCGCAGCATGGGCGTCAACCTTCTGGCGCTGGTGCCCAGCGCCCAGGGTTTCGGCCCGCGCCCGCGTCCGTGATCAGGCCGATTTCCCGCTGACGGCGGCGCTTTCGAAGGTCGCCATATTGTCGTGCAGGTGCAGGGCCGTCTTGGCCATGACGGCGGCCAGGGCGGCGCCGCTGCCCTCGCCCAGCCGCATGCCCAGGTCGAGCAAGCCGGTCTGGCCCATCTTGTCCAGCACGCGGGCATGGGCGCCCTCGGCCGAGACATGGGCGAACAGGCAATGGTTGATGGCGGCCGGATTGACCGCATGGGCGATGGCGGCCGCCGCGCTGGCCACATAGCCGTCGATGATGACCGGCACCTTCTGGTGCCGCGCGGCCAGGAGCGCCCCCAGCATGGCGGCGATTTCCCGGCCGCCGAGGCGCGCCAGAATGGCCAGCGGATGATCCAGCGCGCCGGCATGCCGCGCCAAAGCCCGGTCCACCGCATCGGCCTTGCGCGCCAGGCCCGCATCGTCGACGCCGGTGCCCCGGCCGACCCAGTCGGCGCCGGTGCCGCCATAGAGCGCGGCATAGATGGCCGCGGCGACGGTGGTGTTGCCGATGCCCATTTCTCCGATGCAGATCAGGTCGGGCTTGCCCGCCACCGCTTCCATGCCATAGGCGATGGTGGCGGCGCACATCTGGTCGTCCAGTGCCGGTTCCTTGGTGATGTCACCCGTCGGCAGTTCCAGCGCCAGCTCGAATACCCGCAGGTTGATCTCGTGCAGCCCGCAAATCTGCGAAATCGCCGCGCCGCCATTGGTGAAATTGGCGACCATCTGCGCCGTCACCTCGCGCGGAAAGGCCGAGACGCCCTGGTCGGTCACGCCATGATTGCCGGCAAAGATCGTCACCATGGGATTGCCCAGGCGCGGCTTGGCCCGGTGCTGCCAGCGGGCGAGGAATTCCACCAATTCTTCCATGCGCCCCAGCGAGCCCGGCGGCTTGGTCAATTGCGCGTCGCGCGCGCGCACGGCGGCAACCGCGGTTTCGTCGCCATCGGGCACGGCCACGAGCAGTTCGACGATATCGGCAAAGGCGGGATTGAGGGCGGGCATGGCAGGTCCGGCGCGATGTGTTAGGAAGGCGGGGACTTGTTGCCCATTACGGAGACAATTGCAATTGACGCCGGAGACTGGCATCGATCCCGGCCTGCGCGACGCGTACCGGCCCGAACCGCCCCCGAGAGGCTTCGGGCTCAAGGACGATCTGGTCATGGCCCTGCGGTTCTTCTCCCGCCTGCCGACCGGCGACAGCCCGCACGAAAAGCCGGATCTCGGCCGAATCGCCATGGCCCTGCCGCTCGCCAGTCTGGTGATGGGCGTTCTGCCAGTGCTGCTGCTGATCGGCGGCGTCGGGGCCGGGCTGCCGCCCTATTTCGCCGCCGCCCTGGCGGTCGCCGCCATGGTGGTGGTGGGCGGCGGCATGATGGAGGATTCGCTGGCCGATGCTGCCGACGGATTGTTCGGCGGCGCCACCCGCGAGCGGCGGCTGGAAATCCTCAAGGACAGCCGCCACGGCACTTATGGCGTCGCGGCCTTGTGCCTCTTCCTGGTCTTGCGGGTGACGGCCCTGGGGAGCATTGCCGCCATCAATCCGCTGGCGGCCGGCGCGCTCTGGCTGGCGGCCAATATTGCCGGGCGCTCGGGTGGCCTCTGGATCGCCGTGGCCCTGCCCCCGGCGCGACCGGACGGCGCCTCCGCGACCGCCGGCGCCCTGCCCCGCTCGCGCTTTGCCATCGGCGCGGCCCTGGCGGCCCTGCTCGTCTTCGTCATCGGCGCGCCGGCATCGAGCCTCTTGGGCGTCATCCTCGCCCTTGTGGCGGTGATGCTGGCGGCTTTGGCCTGGACGGCCCTGTGCCGGCATCTGGTCGGCGGCCAGACCGGCGACCTGATCGGCGCCGCCGCCGGACTGGGCGAGATCGCGGCGCTCGCCATCCTGCTCATCTTCGCATGACGCCTTGAATTTGCCTTGCGCCGTGCCTTATCGGGAGGGACGGCCAGGAAGCGGAAGGACCGGGACAGCATGATCTTTATCGGCATCGCCCTGCTCGTCGCCATCGGCATCGCCCTGATCATCAGCGCCGATGCCGGCAGCCTTGTCGGGCTCAGCCAGATGCAGACGGCGCAATTGGTGCCATTGGTCGTCATCCTCATCGTGTTCGCGGGCGGCCTTTTCGCCCGCCGCCACCGCGCCTCCGAACTGGTGGGCGGGCTCCTGCTCTGGGTCGGCATCTTCGCCATCGCCATGGTGACCTATGCCTATCGCGACGAATTGATGGGCGTGGTGGGCCGGGTGGCCGGCGAAATGCAGCCCGGCCTCGCCATTGTCGACGCCAATGGGGGCACCGCCACGTTCCGGCGCGGTTTCGGCGGGCATTTCGAAGTGCAGGCGACCATTAACGGGCATACCACGCCGATGATCTTCGACACCGGCGCCAGCGCCGTGGTGCTGACCATCCAGGATGCGGAAGCGGCGGGCATCGATACGGCGGGCCTGCGCTATATGGTGCCCGTTTCTACCGCCAATGGCCGCGGCATGGCGGCGCGGATCCGGCTGGACAGCATCGTGGTGGGCGGCATCGAACGGCGCAATGTCACCGCCTTCGTCACCGAAGCCGGGGCGCTGGAAACGAGCCTGCTCGGCATGACCTTCCTCGAAACGCTGAGCCGCTATTCGGTGACGCAGAACGCGCTGGAGCTGGTGGATTGATGGCGGAGCAAGCCGGACAGTTCAGCCGGGAGGGTTGCACGCTTCATTACTGGATGTCCGGGCCGGACGACGCGCCCGCCCTGGTCTTCAGCCACGGCGCGACGCTCGACAATCAAAGCTGGGCCGTGCAGGCGGACGCCCTGGCCGAAACCCATCGCGTCATCCGCTGGGACCTGCGCGGCCATGGCCTTTCCCGCCCGAGCAGCGGAGCGCACAGCATTGACCGCTTCGCTGCCGACCTGATCGCCCTGCTCGATCATCTCGGTATCGGGCAGGCCGTGCTGGTGGGTCTGTCGCTGGGTGGCTATGTCTCGCAGGCGGTCGCCCACGACCATCCCGAGCGCGTCGCTGCCCTGGCCGTGTTCGACGCCACCAATCTGTACGATACGCCGCTTTCGGGCTTCATGACCGCAATGATGGCGCAGTCCTCCCGCCTGATCGGCCTGTTCCCCTGGCGCCGCCTGATCGAGATGACGGCGCGCCAATCGGCCGTCACGCCCGAGGCGCAGGATTATATCCGCCAGGTCGTGTCGCAGCTCACCAAGCCCGAATATATCGCCATCTGGGGCGCGGTGCAGACCGGCTTGCGGCGCGATGCCGACTACCGCTTCGCGGGGCCGACGCTCCTGGCCATGGGCGATCGGGACAAGGTCGGCGTGGTGGATGCCGGCATGCGCCATTGGGCGAAGCGCTGGCCGGGCGCCCGGTTCGAGATCGTTCCGGGCGCCGGTCATTGTTCCAATCAGGACAATCCCGAATTCGTAACGCAGGTGTTGCGGGACTTCCTCAAGTGAAAGGGCCGGTCTTTCGACCGGCCCTTCGGTTTTGCTTCAGCTCACGGCGAACTGGATCGCCTGGCTGCCCACCACGTACCAGGTGACGAAAAGCGCATTGATGAATGCGCCCGGCAGATAGCTGCCGGTCCGGCGCCAGGCAAAGGTGGACAGGAAGGCCACGATGGCCAGGAGCGGCACGAACTGCATGCCGATCACGGTGGTCAGCGATTCATTCATGCTGAACAGGTGCCCGGTGAACAACAGCGTCAGGTACTGGAAGCCCAGGAAGATGATGAAGCCGACGATCAGCACCGCGATATTGGACAGATATTGCGCCACGCGGCTGTCGCTGCGCACCGAGATGCCGGTGTGCAGGCCGCGCATTGCCAGCACGAAATAGATCGTGAACGGCACCAGATAGAGCAGGGCGATCTTGGTGCGGACCAGGTCCAGCGGCTTGAGCGCAACGACCCAGAAGCGGAAATCCACCTTGAAGAAGAAATCGGTGGCGGCGACGAAGATGTAGCCGATGCCGACGGTGGCCAGCGCGATCAGCACCGAACCCCAGATATCGCCGCGCCCTTCGACCTTATTGCCCTTGAACACCAGGCCCAGCGCCAGAACGATAACGCCGTTCAGGACGGCCCAGAGGGCGATCTGGCTGGTGAAGCTCTGCGGCAGGATGGCCGAAGCCGGAAACACCAGCGTCGCCCAATAGAAGAAGGGATAATAGGTCAGGACCGGGATCATGGTGGCGAGCGCGAAATGCAGCCACCACTTGCCGTTGCGCTTTTCATAGGCGGCGCCGGCCGGCTCCTTGCGCAGATGCGCGAAAGCCTGCGTCTTGAGCAGCATTTCGAAGGCGCCGGCCATCAGGACGAGGAAACCGATCAGCGCGATCAGCGTGCCGATTTCCTTCCAGAGCCAGATCTGGTCGCCGGCCGGAATCGGCTTGGCCCCTTCAAGGGTCTGGTCGAACCAGGCGATGGCGTCCCCGATGGCCTCGGGCGAGAAATGATTGCCCGGATGGGTGGTATTCGGCTGCTGCAGGATGCGGGCGGTGCCGTCCGCGATATCCCCATAGACCTGGCCGATGACGACCGGCTCGCTGACGCCGAAGGCCGTCTGCAGCTTGGCGCTGTTCGGCACGTCCTGGGCGCGATCGACGCCCCACATGGTGCCCGAGAACTCGTCATACTTGGAGAAGACGACGGCGAGATTGCGCGGCCAGGTGGTGTCGGCCTCCTTGGCAAAGGGCGCGCCGGTGCTCGAGCCCTGCAAGACCACGGCCTTATAGGCATCGGGCATGGCCGCGGCGGCGGCGAGCACGGTCCAGCCGCCCATGGAATGGCCTTCGAGGCCGATATTGTCGGTATCCACGAAGTCAAGCGAGCGCAGATAGGCCAGGCCGCCGGGGCCGCCGAAGCCGTTGGCGAAGGCCGGGGCATCCGAATAGCCGTGGCCGCCCTGGTCCAGCGCCAGCACCACATAGCCGCGGCGGGCGAATTCGATGGCGAAGCCGTCCTGGGTTTCGCGGCTGTTGAAATAGCCATGCACGGCCAGGATGGCCGGGGCCTTGTTCTCCGTCGAAACGCCGGGCGGCACATAGAGCAGGCCGCTCAGCACCTGGCCATTGGTGCCATGAAACCGCAGATCCCGAATGGAAATGCCGCCGGATGTCTGGACGAAATGCGCGAGCAGCGCACCGATGAGTATGATGATCCAGCCTGCGTGAAACAGGCGATTTTTTATTGCCATTGAAAGGCGCTCCCCACTTTCCTGCTGAAACCATTCAGCAAAGCCACGCGCGGAAATTACACCGGAGACGAAAGAAAATCGAACGAAAACGAAAGATTATTCAGCGCAAACCGAAAGCCGCCGCCGGGCCGAATTTGTCAGGCGGCACAATGGGATCGCGCCGGCGCCGGCCGCTTCAGGGGCGGCGGAAATGCTCGATCCGCTCAGGCGGATGCGGCCAGTTCGCGGTTTTCCACCACGTCCAGCGCGCGCATGAAGACGTCGGGCCCGGCCTTGGGCTTGCAGGCATCGACGCTGAGGATCTGGCGGAACTGCCGCGCGCCGGGACGGCCATTGGCGAGGCCGAGCATATGCCGGGCAATATTGTTGAGCCGCACCCCCTGCCCCAATTGCGTTTCGGCATAATCGGCCATGGCCGCCATGATGCCGGCGAGGTCCGGCACGGGCCGGTCGTCGCCGAAGATACGCGCATCCACCTCGGCCAGCAGCATGGGATTGTGATAGGCGGCCCGCCCGAGCATGACCCCGTCGGTATGGCCAAGCTGTTCATCGGCCTGGTCCAGGGTCTCGATTCCACCATTGATCATCACCGGCAGCGGCGCCAGCCGGGCGCGCAGGCGATGGACGCGGGGATAGTTCAGCGGCGGGATGGTGCGGTTTTCCTTGGGGCTCAGGCCCTGCAGCCAGGCCTTGCGGGCATGGACGTAAAGCGCGGCCACGCCGGCTTCCACCATGGCATCGGCGAAGCGATCCAGGCTTTCCTCGATATCCTGGTCATCGATGCCGATGCGGCACTTGACCGTCACTGGCCTGTCGGTGGCGCCGCGCATGGCGCGCACGCATTCGGCCACCAGCGCCGGCTCGGCCATCAGGCAGGCCCCGAACCTGCCCGATTGCACCCGGTCGGACGGGCAGCCGACATTGAGATTGATCTCGTCATAGCCGAAGCCTTCGGCAATGCGCACCGCCGCCGCCAGCTCCGCCGGATCGGACCCACCGAGCTGAAGCGCAACGGGATGCTCGACCGGATCGAACCGCAAATGCCGCTCCGCATCCCCATGCACGATCGCCCCGCTATTGACCATCTCGGTAAACAGCAGGGCATGGCGCGTCAGCAGGCGATGGAGGACCCGACAATGCCTGTCGGTCCAGTCCATCATCGGGGCAATGGAAAATCTGCGCGATTGGTCCAGCAAAACGGTTCCGATTGTTCTTCTAGGCCATCCCATATGGGATCGTTCGGGGCGTTTTGCACCAGTGGGGGCGCGGGGACAAGGGCCGCGCCCGCAGCCTAGGATCAAAGCCCCGTCAGCCGAGCCTGGTCTTGCGGCGCATGAGGCCGATGAAGAAGATGCCGCCGACCAGGCCGGTGATGATGCCGATGGGCATGTCCTGGGGCGGGATGATGACCCGTGCAGCCATGTCGGCCAGGACCAGAACGATGGCGCCGACCAGGGCCGAGAGCGGCAGGACGCGACGATAATCGCCGCCTACCACCATGCGCACCAGATGCGGGATCATCAGGCCCACGAAGGAAATGATGCCCGAAAAGGCCACGGCCGCGCCGGTCAGCAGGGCGCAGACGACGAAGACCAGGATGCGGAAGCGCCCGGCGGGCAGACCGAGCGTGGTCGCCGATTCATCGCCCAGGGTCATGGCATTGAAATTGCGGGCATTGAACAACAGAAAAGCGCCGCATCCGGCCAGGGCAAGCAGCGGATAGGGCAATTGCGCCCATTGGGCCAGGCCCAGCCCGCCCAGCATCCAGAAGACCACCGTATGGGTGGCGCGCGGATCGCCCAGGAAAATACCCAGGCTGCCCAGCGAGGTGATGACGAAGGAGATGGCCACCCCGGTCAGGACCAGGCGGCTGGCGTCGCGCGCCTGGGTGAAATTGGCGATGCCCACCACCAGGGCCGTGGTCGCGAGGGCCCCGCCAAAGGCGAAGAGCGGCACGGTGATGAGGCCCAGGAACATGCCGGTATGCAAGAGCACGATGATGGCGCCCAGGGCCGCGCCCGAGGAAATGCCGAGCAGGTGCGGATCGGCCAGGGCATTGCGCGTCACCGATTGCAGGGCCGCGCCCACCAGCGACAGGCTGGCCCCGACAATGGCGCCCAGCACCACGCGCGGCAGGCGCACTTCCCACACGATATTGTCCCGCCCCGGCGACCAGGTCTGCTCGACGCTGCCCGGCGCGAGGTGGCTGAGAATGACGCTCCAGACGATATCGGGCGGGATGCCCACCGCCCCGACGCTGACCGCGAGGACCGAAATGACGAAAAGCAGGACCACCAGGCCGCAGACGATGAGCGGCATGGAATGGATCAGCGCGTGGCGCGGGCCGTCGACGAGATGCTTGTGGGACATGAACATGCGGGCCGGCCTGCGCCGGCCCTACTCCGAATTACTCGCGGAAGGCCGCGGCGAGGGTCTTGATGGCGTCGATATTGCGCGGCCCCGGCGTTGCCTCGACATAGGGCAGCACCACGAAGCGGTCGTTGACCACCGCCGGAATATCCTTGAAGGCGGGATTGTCGCGCATGAAATCGGCTTTCTGCTCGGCGGTCACGCTGCCGTAATCGACGATGACCACGACATCGGGATTGCGCTCGATCACCGGCTCCCAGCCGATTTCCACCCAGCTCGAATCCACGTCGTCCATGATATTGACGCCGCCCGCCGCCTCGATCAGCGCCGTGGGCATGGCATAGCGCCCGGCCGTGAACGGCTTGTTCTCGCCGGAATCGTAGACGAAGACCTTGACCGGCGCATCGAGCGCGGCGAGCCCGGCGGTGAATGCGTCGAGGTCCTGCCGATATCCGGCCACCAGCGCCTCGGCCTGTTCCGCCACGCCGAAAATACGGCCGAGATTGAGTAGGTCGGCATACATGTCCTCGATGGAGGCCTTGGGCTTGTCCATGATATGGATGCAGCTCTCGGTCAGCTCGTAGACGGCGATGCCGAACTCGGCCAGTGTATCGGGCGTCACTTCCCCGCCCACGCGCATGCCGTAATTCCAGCCTGCGAAATAGAAATCGGCATCGGCGCCGAGCAGCACTTCCTTGGTGGGATAATTGGGCGACAGCTCGGGCAGGTCGGCCACACCTTCGCGCAGGGTTTCGTCCAGCGTCTTCCAGTCCGAAATGCCGGTATAGCCCACCATATTGCCGGTAAGGCCCAGGGCCAGCATCATCTCGGTCAGGTTCACGTCGTTGGAAACCGCGCGGCTGGGCGCGGCCTCGAAGGTCACCGCGCGGTTGCAGCTTTCGACCGTGACGGGAAAGCCCGATGCCATGGCGCCGCTGGTCAGCAGCGTGGTGGACACGGCAAGGATCGGCAGGAACAGACGCATGGATTTGCCCTCAGGGATCGGATGAATTCAGGTGAAAGGAAAAGCGCGGCCGGCCGGTGGCCGGATGGCTGTCGATGGCGGCCTCGACCGCGAAAATCCGCCTTATATTGTCCGGCGTCAGCGCCTCGAGCGGCGTGCCCAATTGCACGCTGCGCCCCTGTTCCAGCACCAGCACCCGGTCGGCATGGGCCGAGGCCAGCGCCAGGTCGTGCAGCGAGACGATCACCGTGGTCGGCAGGCCCGCCAGCAGGTCCAGCACTTCGAGCTGGTGGCGGATATCGAGATGGTTGGTGGGCTCGTCCAGGATGAGCAGGTCCGGCTTCTGCACCAGCGCCCGCGCGATCATCACCCGCTGCTTCTCGCCGCCCGAGAGCGAGCCGAAATCGCGCCCGGCAAAGGGGGTGAGGTTCATCAGCGCCAGCGCATCCTCGACCGGGCCATAGGCCGGGCCGCTGAACTGGTCGAGATGGGGTGTGAGGCCCAGTTCGATGATCTCGGCCACGCTGAGCCCGAAATCGGAGGCCGGCTCCTGCAGCACGGTGGCGACGCGCCGCGCGATGGACCGGGGCTTGAGCGCCCAGATATCCTCGCCATCCAGCAGGACGGCGCCCTGGCTGGGCCGGTGAAAGCGATAGAGGCAGCGCAACAGGCTCGATTTGCCGGCGCCGTTGGGGCCGACCACGGCCAGCATCTCGCCGGGCTCGACGGAAAAATCGATATCCCGGACGATGGGCGCCATGCCCTGCGGGCCCCAGTTGAGGCCGCGAACGGTCAGGCGCGCCGGATTAGCGCCGACTAGGCGTCGTGCAAGCTCCATCGGAACCTCCGCCATAGGGGCAGGGAGGCTCGGAAGAACCGGTCAGGCAATAAGCATCGATATGGTCGTCGTGCGCCATCGTCGTTCCCCTCGGCACACCCCGGCCGGGTTTCGTTGATGTCGACGGCAGGTCTCCTGGCTCGCGGGTCCTGGCGCTTCCGGCCTTCCCAGCCTTTCGGCCAGTGGCATTCCGGAAGAACTCACCGCTTACAGTTGCGGGGGCAGCCACGGTTTTGGTCCCTGATGGGTACGCCGCACCGTGTTCCCTTTTGATCCCCTTGGAGATGTCTCGGCGGGGAACCTTCGACGGGGCGATATGGCCGCAGGCCGGCGGCGATGTCAACGGCCTGATGACAGAATGGCCGGGAAAGCGCCATTATGCCTTGGCCCGGCGCGCCTGATCTGGATCAAAGCGGTTTGCGGCGCGTTGCACCAAGTGTGGCCGGCACCGAAGCGGGAAAGGAACCGAAATGTACCAGAACATCATCTGCGCCATCGACGGCTCGGAATTGAGCAGCAAGGCGCTTGGGCAGGCCCTGGCGCTGGCCGGCGCCACGGGCGGCAAGGTCACCGCCGTCACGGTCACCGAGCCTTCGGTCATCGTCTCGCCCGGCGCGGAAATGATGATGGTCGATACCAGCGCCATCATCGACGATCTCGACAAGGCCAAGTCCGAATCCGCCAAATCCATCCTGGCCGAAGCCGAAAGCCAGGCCGCCGCGACCGGCGCCGCCATCGCCAAGCTGCATGTCGCCAACAGCACGGCGGCCGACGGCATCCTGCATGCGGCGCGCGAGCAAAAGGCCGATCTCATCGTCATGGGCTCGCATGGCCGGCGCGGCCTCGGCCGCCTGCTCCTGGGCAGCCAGGCCTCCGAAGTCCTGTCCCATTCCGAACTGCCGGTGCTGATCGTGAAGTAGGGGCATTTGCAGGATGAAGCAGGTTTGTCCCCGGTAGACCTCACCCTGAGCCTGTCGAAGGGCGAGGTCGTGGCACCCAGCTTTCAGCATACCCGACCTCGTAGTTCGACAAGCTCACCATGAGGTCTTCGGGACAACCTGCTCGCACGCTCACGGATCGTCAAAGCCGGCTAACATGTCAGTTCTGGCGCCATGACCTGAAATCGGCTAAATCCCGGCCAGACCTTACCGGGGCCGGACATGACGCAGACAATCCCCCGCCATATCGCCGTCATCGATATCGGCAAGACCAATGCCAAGGTGGTGCTCATCGACAGCGCCGGCGGGCAGCAGGTCGCCGCCCGCAGCACGCCCAATGTCGTGCGCCGGGACGGGCCCTATCCGCATATGGATGTCGACATGCTCTGGGCCTTCATCCTGGACAGCCTCAAGACGCTGGGCGCGGCGCATGGCATAGACGGCATTTCCATCACCACCCATGGCGCCTGCGGCGCGCTGCTGGCGGGCGACGCCCTCGCGCTCCCCATCCTCGATTATGAATTCGACGGGCCGGAGCGCCTAGCGGACGATTACGCCCTTGTCCGCCCCGATTTTTCCGAGAGTCTCTCGCCCCAATTGCCGGCGGGCCTCAATCTGGGCGCCCAGTTCTTCTGGCAGGCTAGGACGTTCCCGGAGGATTTCGCCCGCGTCACCGCGCTCCTCACCTATGCCCAATATTGGGCCTGGCGGCTGACCGGAGTGCAGGCAAGCGAGGTGACCTCGCTGGGCTGTCATACCGATCTCTGGGCCCCCGCCGGCGGCACGTTTTCCAGCCTCGTCGACAGGATGGACTGGCGCGGCCTGTTCCCGCCGGTTCGCCCGGCCGCCTCGGTGCTCGGCCCGCTGCTGCCGGAAATCGCGGCGGCGACGGGGCTTGCCGCCACCACGCCCGTCACCTGCGGCATTCACGATTCCAATGCCTCCCTCCTGCCGCATCTGGGCCGGCAAGAGCCGCCCTTCACCATCATCTCCACCGGCACCTGGACCATCCTGATGACTGTCGGCGGCGATACCGGCGCGCTGGACCAGAGCCGCGACAGCCTTGCCAATGTCGATGCCCATGGCCGCCCGGTTCCCACTGCCCGCTTCATGGGCGGGCGCGAATTCGATGCGCTGGCGCCCGAGATCGCCGAGCCCTCGCCCGCCGATATCGCCCATGTCATCGCCCATGGCGTGCAGGCCCTGCCCAGCTTCATGCCCGGCGTCGGGCCCTTTGGCGGGCAGGCGGGACGCTGGACACACGATCCGGCCGGCCTCACGCCCGGCCAGCGCAATGCGGCGGCGTCCTTCTACCTGGCGCTGATGGCGCGCGCCTGCCTCGATCTTTGCGGCCTGGGCCGCTCGATCACCATCGAGGGACCGCTGGCGCGCAACACGCTGTTCGGCGCGACCCTGGCCCGGCTGACAGGCGTGCCGGTGCTGGCTTCGGGCGATGCGACGGGAACCAGCCTCGGCGCCAGCCTGTTGTTCGGGGGAGCCCTGCGGGAGGCAGGGGGCAGGAATGCATTCGCGCCCCTCGAGGCGCCGGGATTGGATGCCTATGTTGAATCCTGGCGCCAAAAGGTCCAATCCTGATCCAGCACGGCGCCGGCAAGGAGAGATCGATGGCAGACCGCAAGCACCGCGTCATTATCGTGGGCGGCGGTTTCGGGGGGTTGGCGGCGGCAAAGGCGCTCAAGCGCGCCGATGTCGATATCGTGCTCATCGACCGGCGCAATCATCACCTGTTCCAGCCCCTGCTCTACCAGGTCGCCACCGCGGCGCTCAATCCGTCCGAGATTGCCTGGCCGATCCGCCATCTGCTGCGCCGGCAGGACAATGTCCGCGTGCTGATGGCCACGGTTACGGGCGTGGACGCCGCGAACCGCCAGGTGCTGCTCGAAGACGGCAGCCGCGAGCCCTATGACAGCCTCATCCTCGCCACCGGCGCCCAGCACGCCTATTTCGGCCATGACGAATGGGAGCCCTTCGCGCCCGGCCTCAAGACAGTGGAAGACGCCACCGCCATTCGCCGCAAGCTCCTTTTGGCGCTGGAGGCCGCCGAGCGGGAAAGCGCTCCGGCGCGGCGGCGGGCGCTGCTGACCTTCGCCATTATCGGGGCCGGCCCCACCGGCGTCGAAATGGCCGGGGCGATCATCGAGCTGGGCCGCGCCAGCATCAAGGGCCAGTTCAACACCATCGACCCGCATGACCTGCGCGTCGTGCTCATCGAGGGCGGCGAGCGGGTCCTGCCCAATTTCGCGCCGGAATTGTCCGATTACACCCTCGCATCGCTCCGCCGCATGGGCGTCGAGGTCGAGCTGGGCCAGATGGTGTCGGCGCTCGATGCCGATGGCGTGTCCTTCGGCGACAAGCGCATCGAGACCAAGACCATCATCTGGGCGGCCGGCGTCGCCGCCTCGCCGGTCGCCGACTGGTTTGGCATCGCGGGCGACCGGGCCGGGCGGATCAAGGTGGCGCCGGACCTCTCGGTGCCCGGAATGCCCGATATCTTCGTCATTGGCGATGTCGCCAGCATCACGCGGGAAGACGGCAAGCCCGTGCCCGGCGTGGCGCCGGCCGCCAAGCAGGCGGGCAAGCACGTGGCGCGGATCATCATGCGGCGGCTGGCCGGCGATACCGCGCCCCGGCCCTTCCGCTACCAGCATGCCGGCGACCTCGCCACCATCGGCAAGAGCTCGGCGGTGATCGATTTCGGCTGGCTCAAGCTCAAGGGCTGGTTCGCCTGGTGGGTCTGGGGCCTCGCCCATATCTATTTCCTGGTCGAAACGCGCACCCGCATCGTCATCACGCTGAGCTGGCTGTGGATTTACCTCAGCGGCCAGCGCAGCGCCCGGCTCATCACCCATGGCATGGCGCCGGAGAGAAAGCCCCTGGAAGAGGTCGACGAAAACTAGGTCTCGGTGTCGAGCGCGGTGACGCGCTTGGCCAATTGCCGCTCGCGCAGCCAGATATAGAGCCCGCTCATGACGATGATCGCCACGCCCAGCACGAACCATTCGTCGGGCGGCTGGTTGAAGATCAGCCAGCTGGCGATGGAGAGATAGACCAGGCTCAGATAGCTGAACGGGGCCAGGGTGGCGGGCGTGGCGAAGCGATGCGCCACCGAATTGAGGAAATGCCCGCCCAGCCCCGCCGCGCCCATGATGAAGAAGGCCACCCAGGAGATAGGCTGGCTGGGCCAGGTCCAGTCGGTGAAGGCCACCGGCAGCAGCAGGATGATCGGCATGGCGCCGGCATAGAATTGCTGGGTCTGGGCGCTGTCCACCCCGGCCAGCTTGCGCGTCAGGATGGAGAACAGCGCCAGAAAGACGGCGCAGCCCAGGCTGAGCAGGGCCGCCGGCTGGAAGGCTTCCGAGCCCGGCCGCACGATGATCAGGATACCGCAGAAGCCCACGGCTATAGCCAGCCAGCGCCGCCAGCCCACCGCCTCGCCCAGCAGCGGCCCGGACAGGGCGCAGATAATCAGCGGCGAGGTGAACTGGATGGCGCTGGTCACCGTCAGCGGCAGATAGCGCATAGCCAGGAAATTGAGCCCCGTGGTGATCAGCAGGCAGGTGCCGCGCAGGATTTCCAGCTTGAGATTGTTGCTGACGAAGAGCTGCCGGCCGCTTACTGGCAGGAACAGCAGCAGCAACAGCAGAAAGTGCATGCCATAGCGCATGAACACGATCTCGGTCGTCGGCAGGCCCTCCACCGAGAGCCATTTCGCCGACACGTCCAGCACCAGCAACACGAGCTGGGACATCAGCACCAGCAGGATGCCGAAATTGGCCCGGCTTTCGATGGGAGAAACGACGCTAGCCATGGGCCAACGGCAAAGGCAGGAAAAACGGAGACATTACGGATCCAGACGCCGCGCGAACAGCGGCCCGGACAGGGTCGAAGATCGCCCGCGGGAAGTCAAGCTTGTATGGAAGCTGAAATTCCCGCGGGCGCGGGATCAGAATGTCTGGGCCAGGTGCCGCACCTGCAGCGATCCGGCCAGGTCCGCCGAGGTGACGCTCGCCCCATGGCGCGGATGGAAGACCAGCTCCACCGGGCGCCCGGGCAATAGCGTCAGCGCATTGTCGGAGAAATAGCCCGGCCGGTCGACGCTGGCCGTGGCGAAGAAGGCAGGCCGGTCCGCTTCCAGCGTCAGCACCGCCTGCCCGTCCCGGTCGCTCCAGCGCGCCGCCACATTGGCAGGCACCAGGTCATAGGCCTTGTAGGGCTTGGGGAAATAATCGTTCTCGCCCAGCACCCTGCCCCCGGCATCGGTCCAGGCGAAGAACAGGAATTCGTCGGCGGCCAGCCCTGCCATGGGCAAGGTGGAGACCGCGATGGCGGCATCGGCGCCGACGGCGCTGTTGCCGGAGAACACGATGCGGCTTTCCCCGGTGACCTTCACCGCCCGGACCTCGAGCCCGATCGATACCGGCCGGCCCGTGTCATTGATGGCCTTGAGCGCAATCTCGGAATTGTCGGCATTGGGCACGGCCACGACATTGACGAGATTGTAGAAGCGCCGCGCCATNTAGTGCATCAGCTTCCACTGCCCGCCATANTCCAGGCTCGACCAGCTCGCCACCGGCCAGATNTCGTTGATCTGCCAGTAGAGCGTGCCCATGCAGCGCGGCTTGGTGGAGCGCCANTATTCGATGGCGGTCTTGATGGCCAGGCCCTGCTGGATCTGGCTCAGGAACACCATCTGGTCGAAATCGCGCGGGAAGCGGAAATAGCGCGTCATCGTCTCGATGATGCGGGCATTGCCGCCATTATTGCGCTGGTGGTTCTCCATCACCGGCGAAGAGGGGTTGCGATCCTCGGGCTCGGCAAAGGTCTCGATGACATTCATCGAGGTGAAGGATTGAAAGCCGAATTCGCTGGCAAAGCGCGGATTGATGGAACGATAGGCATCGAAGCTCTTGGCCGAGTGCCACACGTCCCAGTAATGCAGGTCGCCGCGCGTGTCGGAATGCCAGCCATCGGAGAAATCGAGATAACCCAGCGAGGGCGAGGAGGGCCAGAAGCGGCGCGCCGGGTCCTCGTCCTCGACGATGCGATGCAGCAGGGAATTGAGCCGGTCGTAATTGGCCAGGTATCGGCCCGGATCGGCCTTGGTCTCGGGATACCAGTTGAGCGAGCCGATCACTTCGTTGTCGCCGCACCACAGCGCGATGGAGGCATGATGGCTCAGCCGGCGCACCTGCTGGGTGATTTCCAGCGCCACGCTGTCGAGGAATTCGCGATTGGACGGATAGCTCATGCACGAGAACATGAAATCGTGCCAGATGAGGATGCCGAGCTCGTCGCAGAGGTCATAGAACCAGTCCGGCTCATATTGCCCGCCGCCCCAGATGCGCAGCATGTTCATGTTGGCGGCCCTGGCGCTTTCCAGCAGGTCGCGGATCACGGCGGGCGTCACCCGGCTCGGAATGGCGTCGGCGGGAATCCAGTTGGCGCCCATCATGGTGATGTCGCGGCCATTGACCCGGCACTTGAACGAATGGTCGATCTCGTCCTTCTCAATCACCCAAGCCAGATCGCGCAGCCCGATCTTGCGCGTTGTCACCTCGCCTTCGAGGTCGGTCACCAGCTCATAGAGCGGCTGCGCGCCCTGCCCCGCCGGCCACCAGATTTTCGGGTTCCGGATGGTGACCTTATGGATGAAGACGTTTTCGCCCTTCTCGACCACCACCTTGTCGGTGATCACCTTTCCGTCGATCCTGTGCTCCAGTTCCACCTCGCCCTGGGCAAAGGCGAAAAGCCGGGTCTTTATCGAGAGTTCGACCGCGTTCTCGCCGTGCACCTGGTCCACCTGCACGCTGTCCTGCCGCGCCAGCCGGGCCTTGCGCAGGCTCATCGTGCCATAGATGCCGATGGGCATGGTGCAGATGCCCCAGTCCCAGCCGGCATGGCAGGCGGCCTTGCGGATGAAGTTCATGTGGATGCCCTTCAGCCCGTTGGTCTGGTAATTGTAGGTGAAGGGGATCGGGAAGGGATGCGCATCGGCGCGGGCCTTGGCCACGTCCGGGGCGATGGCGAATTCGATGCGCAGCCGGTTCTCGCCGGCATGCACCTTGCCGGTCACGTCGATATCGTTGCGCACGAAACTGTTATCGGTGCGCGCCACTTCCGCGCCATTGAGGAAGATGGTGGCGATGCAATCGACCTCGGCCAGGGTCAGGGTCAGGTAGCCGTCGATATCGGCCGGCGTAGCCAAGAAGCTTCGCTCCATCACCCAGGCGGTTTCGTTGACCCACATCACCTCTTTCTCGTTCTCGCCGAAATAGGGATCGGGGATCAGCCCGGCCTCGAGCAGCGCGTAATGCACGTCGCCCGGCAGGCTTATGCTGGTCGTAATGTCGCGGCTGGGCGCGGTCAGGCTGAACGGACCGCCCAGGTCGAGTGCGGAATTACGGGCGACGATGGCCATGTGTCCTCCAGGGCCGGCGGGACGGCAAGACAGGTCCGAGCGCCAGCGAAATCGATTTCGATGCCCTTTTAGCGGGAGGGCGGCACGCTTCCAATGGGCAAGAGCGTGCTTTCGGCACCGCCCATGCAAGCCCGGCCCGGGCAGCCGCCCACCGAAAACGTTTTACGATTCTATTAGTGTATTTCCCCGTACCGTCGCGCCGGGGGGATGAGCAACATGTTAGTGTTCCGGTACATACGCGACGCATTTACCGATCCACCGGATATTCCGGAACTGACACTGGCCCAATGGCGGGCGCTGGGCCGGCAGGTGCCGCTGCTCTATGCCATGCTGGTCAGCAATTCGCTCATCGTGGCCTGGACGCATTTCAGCGTCGCCCCCATCGAGCTCACCCTCTATGTCCCCGTCATTCTCACCGTGCTGTGCGTGGTCCGCACCGGGATGTGGTGGCGCAATCGCGACCTGGCCATTTCCGCCGACAAGGCCCGGCGGAGCCTGATGACGATGATCTGGGTCAGCACCGCCATGGCGATCGGCTTTGCCGCCTGGAGCCTCAGCCTCTTTCCCTATGGCGATGCCTATCAGCAATCGCAGATCGCCTTCTATATGGGCATCACCACCATAGGCTGCATGTTCTGCCTCATGCATGTGCGCGCCGCCGCCCTCATGGTCGGCATCTGCGTTCTCGTGCCCTTCACGCTCTTTTTCGCTGCTTCGGGCCAGGCCACCTTCGTCGCCATTGCCATCAACATGGTCATGGTCATCGTCGCGCTGCTGATCATCCTGCTCAACAACAACAACGATTTCGCGGCCCTGGTCAGCTCGCGCAATGCGGTGGCGCAACGCCAGGTCGAGACCCAGCGCCTCCTGGACGAAAACCATCGCCTCGCCAATCTCGACAGCCTGACCGGCCTGCCCAATCGGCGCAGTTTCGACCGCCACCTGGCCGCTGCCCTGCGCGAGGCCGATTTGCGCAATGGTGCCGTCGCCGTCGGCCGGCTCGATCTCGACGGCTTCAAGTCGGTCAACCAGATCTTCGGGCAATTGACCGGAGACCGCGTGCTGATCGAAGCGGCCCGCCGCATCGAAAGCCTGCGCCGGCCCGATACCGTCGTGGCCCGCCTCGACAGCAACAGTTTCGCGCTGATCGTCCAGGGCCCGGTCGACGATGCCTTCATGGCGCGCTGCGGCGAGACGCTGTGCGATGCCATGCGCCAGCCTTTCGACATGCCCAGCGGCCCCATCCGGCTCTCCGCCTCCGCGGGCTTTGCCGCCTCGCGTCCCGGCGACAGCGCCCATAGCCTTTATGACCGCGCCGACTACGCCACCTCCGCCGCCAAGCGCGAGGCGCGCGGCCGGGCGGTGGTGTTTTCCGAGCGCCATGCCAGCGAGATCACCAGGGTGCGCCGCATGGAGCACCTGCTGCACACCGCGCGCCTTGAGGACGAGATTTATATCCTGGTGCAGCCGCAATTCGATGTGGCCCTGGGAACCACGACCGGGTTCGAGGTGCTTGCCCGCTGGCGCAGCCCGGTGCTGGGCGAAGTCTCCCCGGGCGAATTCATTCCCATGGCCGAGCGCACCGGCCAGATCAGCAAGATCACCCGGATCGTGCTGCGCCAGGCCCTGGCGCTGGGGGCCCTGCTGCCGCCGCGCCTGCGGCTCTCGGTCAATCTGTCCGCCCACGATATCGGCTCGCCCACGGCCATTGAGCAGATCGTCGCCTTGGTCGGGTCGCATGGCAAATCCTGCCGCGTCGATTTCGAGATCACCGAAACCGCCGTCATGCGCGACCTGGACCAGGCCAATCAATCCCTGCTCGCGCTGCTGGGCCTGGGCGCCCGCATCGCGCTGGACGATTTCGGCACCGGCCATTCCAGCCTCACCCACGTACAGAAGCTGCCGCTGCACCGCATCAAGATCGACCGCTCCTTCGTGATGGAGGTCACCAGCGATCCGGCCAGCCGCGCCATCGTCAAGACCATGGTGGACCTCTGCCGCAACCTGGGCATTTCCTGCGTGTTCGAGGGCATCGAGACCGAGGAGCAATTGGAAGCCCTGGTCTCGCTGGGCGGCAGGATCATGCAGGGCTATCTTTTCGGCCGACCCATGCTGCCCGAGGACATGGACGAATACCTCGCCCGCGAAGCCAGCCTGCAACGCCTGGAAACCCGCGCGGTGAGCTAAAACCCACCGCTCGTCACCCTCGGGCTCGACCCGAGGGCTGTTGCCCCCAGCCTGGCAGCAAACAAAAGGGGGCGGATTTATCATCCGCCCCCCTTGATCATTGCGCCGCGTCCAGGTCGAGGAAGCCGCCCGACTGGCGCTCCCACAGCATGGCGTAATGGCCGCCCGAGGCGAGGAGCTGGGCATGGGTGCCCTCCTCCACGATCCGGCCCTTTTCCAGCACCACCAGCCGGTCCATGGCCGCGATGGTGGAGAGGCGATGGGCGATGGCGATCACCGTCTTGCCGGCCATCAATTGCGTCAATTGCTCCTGAATAGCCGCCTCGACCTCGGAATCGAGCGCCGAGGTGGCTTCGTCCAGCACCAGGATCGGCGCGTTCTTGAGCAGGACCCGGGCGATGGCGACGCGCTGCCGCTGCCCGCCCGAGAGCTTCACCCCGCGTTCGCCGACATGGGCGTCGTAGCCCTTGCGGCCCTGCGGATCGGAAAGGCTCATGATGACGTCATGCACATTGGCCTGTTCGGCGGCGCGGATCATCTCCGCGTCGCTCGCGTCGTGGCGGCCATATTTGAGGTTCTCCCGCACCGAGCGATGCAGGAGAGAGGTGTCCTGGCTCACGAGCCCGATGGCGCCCCGCAGGCTTTCCTGCGTCACCTCGCGCACGTCCTTGCCATCGATGCGGATCGCGCCGTCCTGCACGTCGAACATGCGCAGGGCCAGGTTCACCAGCGTCGACTTGCCCGAACCCGAACGCCCCACGAGCCCGATCTTCTCCCCCGGCGCCACTTTGAGGCTGAAGCCGTCGATGACCGAGCCTTCCTTGCCGCGCCAGTAGTTGAAGCTGACATTGTCATAGACCAGCTCTCCCGCCGTTACTTCAAGCGGCCTGGCCTCGGGCGCGTCCAGCATGGTCAGCGGCTGGGCGATGGTGTCCATCGAATCCCGCGTCGTGCCGATCTGGCGGAAGATGTTGGAGCCGATTTCCAGGATCCAGCCGCTCATGTTCATGATCTGCAGGGCGAAGGGAATGGCCGTGGCCACCGCCGCCGCGCTGAGCACGCCATCGTTCCAGCCGGCCAGGGCCAGCCAGGTGACGGATACGACCAGCCCGGCATTCAGCAGGAACAGGATGGACCACATATAGGTGAAGACCCGCATCAATTTGCGGAACTCCACCGCGTGATCCATCACGCTGTCGGCGACATATTTGTCCTCATGCCCGCCGGTGGCGAAGGTCTTGAGCGTCTGGATATTGGTGTAGCTGTCCACGATCCGCCCCGTCATCACCGACTTGGCTTCCGAGAGCGTTTCGGAATAGCGGGCGATGAGCGGCATGGTGATGGTGAACAGGATCGCATAGAGCAGCATCCACACCCCGATCGGCACCAGCAGCACCGGATCGAGCCCCGCCAGCACGATGATGGCCACGATCACGAAGACCAGGGCATACCAGGCCGCATCGATGGTCAGGTTCACCCCGATCTCGATGGCCTCGCCGGCCTGGATGATCTTGTTGGCGATGCGGCCGGCAAAGTCGTTCTGGAAGAAGGTCCAGCTCTGGCGGATGACATGCCAATGGCTCTGCCAGCGGATCAGGTCCACCAGGTTGGGCACGATGGCGTGGTTGCGGATCATCGTATCCATGAGGAAGGCCGCTGGCCGCACCAGCACGACGACGACAATCATCCAGAGCAGGGTCTGGCCGTGCTGGTCAAAGATGTCGCCGGGATTGGTGGTCGCCAGCATGCCCACGATCAACCCGACGAAAACGGGCATCAGCGCATCGGCGACCGAGCCGATGGCCACCAGCACGATGCGGAACCAGAACGCGGCGCGGAACTGGCCGACGAAGTAGGAAACGAAGGCTTTGAGGCCCATGGGCGGCTGGCGATTCTCGGCCAGGGCCACGGGCGAATAGAGGTTGTCGAAATAGGAGACGACGCGGTTGAACATTTTCAGTGCTCTTATTGTGAGCCGCGCCTGACGCTTTGGGTGAAAGGCGGTCAGGTTCGGTGACGATCGATGGGTTTGCTTGGCAGGCCGGCATGCGCACCGGGATTGGATCGATCCATGATCTTGATGATGTCACCCATCTGGGTTCTCCTTTGGTTTGGTTCTGTCTTCACCTCTCCCTTTGGGGGAGAGGTCGGATCGCTCTTGCGAGCCGGGTGAGGGGGCCTTTCGCAAGCTAGCGGCTCAAAAAAGG
>Ga0065721_10001704_pt1 | contig 83497 bp, 78 predicted proteins | sample Mesricmetagenome_FD_59108 | JGI IMG/M metagenome (GOLD analysis project Ga0065721, IMG submission 59108) | Mesophilic microbial community from rice straw/compost enrichment Sample: eDNA_1 v2 (version 2) | ecosystem: Engineered > Solid waste > Grass > Composting > Bioreactor | place: USA: Davis...
GCGCGCGCAGCGGCGACGCCGCCACAGCCGCGGCCATCGCCTCGGGGGGCGACGGCGACATCGCGCCGCGCGGCGCCCGCAGGCGCGTCCAGGCGACGGGCGTCGGGGCGCCGTCCTCGTCCATCACCGTCACGACCGCCTCGCCCGTCGCGAGCGTCGTGAGCACCTCCCCGAGGTCGTACCCGGAGTTCGGGTAGGTCGACACCGTCGCGCGCAGCGACTTCGCGTCGTCGGGCGTGTGGGCGCGCAACTGGTGCTGGATGCGGCTGCCGAGCTGGCCGAGCACGTCGCCCGGGACGTCCTTCGGCGTCTGGGTGACGAAGAAGATGCCGACGCCCTTCGAGCGGATGAGCCGGACCGTCTGGGTGACGACGGCGAGGAAGTCCTTCGACGCGTCGCGGAACAGCAGATGGGCCTCGTCGAAGAAGAACACGAGCTTCGGCTGCGGCAGGTCGCCGACCTCCGGGAGGGTCGCGTAGAGCTCCGCGAGGAGCCACATGAGGAACGTCGAGAACAGCGCCGGCTTGTCCTGCACGCCGGGGAGCTCGAGGAGGCTCACGATCCCTCGGCCGTCGTCGGTGCGGCGGAGAAAGTCGGCCGGGTCGATGGCGGGCTCGCCGAAGAACGCGTCGGCCCCCTGGTCGGCGAAGTTGATGAGCTCGCGGAGGATGACGCCCGCCGTCGCCTTCGACAACCCGCCGAGTTCCGCGAGCTCGCCCCTGCCCTCCGGCGACACGAGGTGGGTGAGGACGCTGCGCAGGTCCGCGAGGTCGACAAGCGGGAGCCCCGCGCGCTTCGCGTAGTGGAACACGAGGCCGAGGCTCGACTCCTGCGTGTCGTTGAGCCCGAGCACCTTCGACAGCAGGAGCGGGCCGAACCGCTGCACGCTCGCGCGGACGGGCACCCCGGTCCCGAGTCCGCCGAGGGCGAAGAACTCCGTCGGGGAGGCGGCGGGGGTCCAGTCCTGCCCGAGCGCGGTCGTGCGGGCGAGGAGCTTCTCGTTCGGGGCGCCGGGGGTGGCGATGCCGGAGAGGTCGCCCTTCACGTCCGCGGCGAACACCGGAACCCCGGCGGCCGACAGCTGCTCGGCGAGCACCTGGAGGGTCTTCGTCTTGCCCGTGCCCGTCGCGCCGGCGACGAGGCCGTGGCGGTTGAGCATCGCGAGCGGGATGCGCACCGGCACCTCGGGCAGCGGGTCCCCGTTCACGAGGGCGCCGAGTTCGAGCGCCGGGGCGTCGAACGCGTACCCGTCGCGGATCGCCTCCACCTGGCTGCGCGTGAGCGGTCCTGCCGGCATGTGTCGAGCCTAGGCGGGAGGGTTTGAGGTGCGTTAGTTGCACCCGCGTCGCAACTCCCCGGCGCCCGTGCACCTAACGGGGGCGGGAGTCGGCACCCCTCGGCAGCACGAACCGCCACCCGGCGGCGAGACGCTCCTCGACGACGGTGCGGACGGCGGCGACGGANNCCGCNCGGGGACCCCCGCCGTCGTGCACGAGCACGAGCTCCCCGGGGCGCATCGCCTCACGCAGCCGCTCGGTGAGCACCGCNNCGTCCTGCGTCATCCAGTCACCGATGGTGTTGACGACGGCGAGCGGCTGCATCCCCTCGGCGACCGCCGCCTCGGGGGTGCGGCCCCAGCTGCCGTTCGGCGCCCGGAAGTACGGGATCGCCGCCTCCGGGTCGCCGAGCGCCTCCCGGATGCGTCGCGAGTTCTCCGCGATGCGGGCGCGGGCATCCTCGACGCGCAGGTCGCCCATGTCGTCGAAGTCGGTGGAGTGGTTGCAGAGCACGTGGCCCTCGCGCACGATCCGCCGCAGCAGCTCCACGCCCTCCGGGGTCTCGAGCTGCGACCCGATGACGGCGAACACCGCGCGGATGCCGTGCCGGGCGAGCAGGTCGAGGAGCGCCGCGGTGTCGGCGCCGTTCGGCCCGTCGTCGAACGTGAGCGCGCAGACGAGCCCCTCGCCGTCGGCGGCCGAGACGGGGGTCGTCGAGAGCACGTCAGGCCGCCCGCGGCGGCGCGGTGCTCTCGCGGACGACGAGGTGGGTCGCGAGGTCGAGTCGGGAGACGCGGTCGGCCCCGCCGGGCTCGCGCAGGCGGATGACGAGGCGCGTCGCCTCCTGCGCCATCAGGCGGAGGGGCTGGTGGATGGTGGTGAGCCGCGGGCTCACCCACGTCGCGAGCGGGATGTCGTCGTAGCCGACGATGGAGACGTCGTCGGGGGCGCTCAGCCCGAGCTGCCGCATCGCCTCGAGCACGCCGAGCGCTTGGAGGTCGCTGCCCGCGAAGATCGCCGTCGGACGGTCGGGGCGGTCGAGCAGGTCGAGTCCGTGCTCACGGCCGCCCGAGGTGTGGAAGTCGCCGAAGCGGATGAGGTCGGGATCGATCGGAAGTCCTGCGGCGGTCATCGCGGAGCGGTAGCCGTCGATGCGCGCGTGGGAGCACATCATGTCGTCGGGNCCGGTGATCGCGGCGATGCGCGTGTGTCCGAGTTCGAGGAGGTGCCGTGTCGCCATGAGNCCGCCCGACCAGTTGGCGCTGCCGACGCTCGGCANGTCGGGGGTCGGNTCGCCCGCGGGGTCGATGATGACGAACGGGATGCTGCGCGCCTGCAGCGTGTCGCGGTACTGCGCCGGGATNGCGGCGAACACGAGCACGACGCCGACGGGCCGCCGCTGGAGCACGCCGTCGATCCAGTCGGCGTCGGGGGCGTGGCGGCTGCCGCTCTCGGTGAGCACGACGGAGAGGCCGTGGGCGCGCGCGACGTCTTCGACGCCCGCGATGATCTCCATCGACCAGGCCGACTCGAGCTCGTGGAAGACGAGTTCGATGAGCGAGTTGGCGGCGGTCGTGCGGCCGCGGCGTCGATAGCCGTGCCGGGTGAGCAGCTCCTCGACCCGGGCGCGCGTCGCGGCGGAGACGTCGGAGCGGCCGTTGAGCACCTTCGAGATCGTCGAGAGCGACACCTCGGCCTGTTCGGCGATCTCGGCGAGGGTCACGCGTGCCGACTCGGCCACCTGCTCCTCCTGTCTGCGCTGCCGCGAAATGCTCCGAAACTATCGGACGGGCTATCACTGTACGCGTTCCCGCGATATGTTGTAACTCGCAACATATCGCCACCACGGATCCCACGATCAACGGAGCTCGCATGACTCTCACGCCCACGCCCACCGACAAGTTCACCTTCGGCCTGTGGACCATCGGCTACAACGGCACCGACCCGTTCGGCGGGCCCACGCGCAAGCCGCTCGACGTCGTCCATGCCGTCGAGACGCTCACCGAGCTCGGCGCCTACGGCCTCACCTTCCACGACGACGACCTCTTCGCCTTCGGATCGACGGATGCCGAGCGCCAGAAGGAGATCGACCGCCTCAAGGGCGCCCTCGACGCGACCGGGCTCAAGATCCCGATGGTCACCACGAACCTGTTCTCGGCACCCGTCTTCAAGGACGGCGCGTTCACCGCGAACGACCGCGACGTGCGTCGCTACGCCCTGCGCAAGGCCCTGCGCCAGCTCGACCTCGGCGCCGAGCTCGGCGCGAAGACCTTCGTCATGTGGGGCGGCCGCGAGGGTGCGGAGTACGACGCCGCGAAGGACGTGCGCGCGGCGCTCGAACGCTACCGCGAGGCCATCAACCTGCTCTCCCAGTACGCCCTCGACAAGGGCTACGACATCCGCTTCGCCCTCGAGCCGAAGCCGAACGAGCCGCGCGGCGACATCCTGCTCCCCACCCTCGGACACGCGCTCGCGTTCATCGAGACCCTCGAGCACCCCGAGCTCGTCGGCCTCAACCCCGAGGTCGGTCACGAGCAGATGGCGGGACTCAACTTCGCCGCCGGGATCGCGCAGGCGCTGTACCACGGGAAGCTCTTCCACATCGACCTCAACGGGCAGCGCGGCATCAAGTACGACCAGGACCTCGTGTTCGGGCACGGCGACCTCCACAACGCGTTCGCCCTCGTCGACCTGCTCGAGAACGGCGGCCCCGGCGGGGTGCCCGCGTACGACGGCCCGCGTCACTTCGACTACAAGCCGTCGCGCACCGAGGACGAGACCGGGGTGTGGGACTCGGCGAAGGCCAACATGCGCACCTACCTCCTGCTCAAGGAGCGGGCCGCGGCGTTCCGCGCCGACCCCGAGGTGCAGGAGGCGCTCGCGGCGGCGAAGGTGGCCGACCTCTCCACGGCGACGCTGAACCCGGGCGAGTCGTACGAGCAGCTGCTCGCCGACCGCTCCGCCTTCGAGGACTTCGACACCTCCGCCTACTTCCACGGCAAGGGCGGCGGCTTCGTGCGCCTCCAGCAGCTCGCCACCGAGCACCTCATGGGTGCGCGGTAACCCGATCCACGATCCGCTGTTTGCCCGAAAGGGCCGCTTCCACCCGCTGGATTCCGGCCGTTTCGGGCAAACAGCACAGAGCCCCCCGGAGGAACCCGTCATGACGCTCGTCGCGGGAGTCGACTCGTCGACGCAGAGCTGCAAGGTCGTGATCGTGGATGCCGCCACGGGTGCCGTCGTGCGGGAGGGGCGCGCGTCCCACCCCGCGGGCACCGAGGTGCACCCCGACGCGTGGTGGGAGGCGCTCCGGGCGGCGATCGCCGACGCGGGCGGGATCGACGACGTCGCCGCGATCTCGATCGCCGGGCAGCAGCACGGGATGGTCGTGCTCGACGACGCGGGCGAGGTCATCCGCCCCGCCCTCCTGTGGAACGACACCCGCTCCGCCGACGCCGCCGAGCAGCTCGCCGCCGAGTTCCCTGACATCGTCGAGCGCACCGGCTCGCGCCCGGTCGCGTCGTTCACGGCGACGAAGCTGCGTTGGCTGCGGGATGCCGAACCCGACAACGCCTCCCGGGTCGCCGCCGTCGCGCTCCCCCACGACTGGCTCACCTGGCGCCTGCGCGGCTTCGGCCCCGGCAACCCCGACCTCGGCGCGCTCATCACCGACCGGTCGGATGCGAGCGGCACGTCCTACTGGAACCCCCACACGGGCGACTACGACCGCGAGCTGCTCGTCGCGGCGCTCGGGCACGACGCGATCCTCCCGCGCGTGCTCGGACCCGGCGAGGCGGCCGGCACTCTCCAGGGCGGACAGTTCGTCGGCCCCGGCGCGGGCGACAACGCCGGCGCCGCGCTCGGCCTCGGCGCGCGCGAAGGCGACGTCGTCGTGTCGATCGGCACCTCCGGCACCGTCTTCGCCGTCACCGGGTCGCCCGCGGGGTCCGACGTCGTCGCCGGGTTCGCCGACGCGAGCGGCGTGTACCTGCCGCTCGTCGCGACCCTCAACGCCGCACGCGTGCTCGACGCCATCGCGCGGCTCCTCGGCGTGACCCACGACGAACTCGGGGAGCTCGCGCTCACCGCCGAGCCGGGAGCCGGGGGACTCGTGCTGCAGCCCTGGTTCGAGGGCGAGCGCACCCCCAACCGACCGGATGCCACGGCGACGCTGTTCGGCATGACTCTCGCGTCCACCACCCGCGAGAGCCTCGCCCGCGCCGCGATCGAGGGACTGCTGTGCGGCCTCGCCGACGGCCTCGACGCGGTGCGGGCGGCCGGAGTGGAGGCGCGCCGCATCCTGCTCATCGGCGGGGCGGCGCAGAACCCCGCGGTGTCGGCGATCGCGGCGCAGGTGTTCGAGGTCCCCGTCGCCGTGCCGCAGCCGGGCGAGTACGTCGCGCGCGGCGCCGCCGTGCAGGCCGCGTGGGTGCTCGCGGGCGCACGCCCCGACTGGACCGTGCCCCTCGCGGCCGAGCCGGCCCCCGACCACCGCCCCGTCATCCGCGAGCAGTACGCCGCCCGCCTCTGACCCCCGCGGGTTGAGCAGCCCGCCCGCTACGCGACGTCGAAGGAGACGATGACGCCGGGGGCGGTGAGGCGGTAGCGACCCTTCACCCCCGACACCGTGACGCGCCCGACGGCGTCGGTGCGGAGGGTCGCCGGCGGCGTCCACCACTCGCGGCGGATGAGGTCGCGCAGCACGTCGTAGCCGGGCTTCGGGGTGCCGTCGAGCCGCACGAGCCCGGCGGGGGCGCCGAGCCACGCGCCTCGGTCGGCGAGACCCCAGTAGGTGATCGACGCGACCGCCGGATGCGCGAAGAGCGACCGGTAGTGCCGCTCGAGCTCGGCGGCCTGACGCTCTTCGCCCTCGGGCGTCGACGGCCAGTCGTCGCGGACGTAGTCGTTGAGGTCGACGATGTCGGGCGGCATGAGGTCGCCCGAGAGGAGCGTCGTCTCGGTGAAGTGCAGCGGGATGCCGAACCGCGCGAACCGGTCGGCGGCGTCGAGGGCGCGCTCCTCGCCCGGGTAGCCCTGGTGCATGTGCGTCTGGAGGCCGATGCCGGCGACCGGCACCCCCGCCTCGAGCACCCGCGATACGAGCTCTTCGTACCGGGGCGAGAGGTCGAAGTCGTTGACGTGCAGCGCGATCCCCGGGTTCGCGGCGAGCGCGGCGTCGGCGGCGAAGCAGATGAGACCCGCCCCGCCGAGCTCGGCCGCGAGCGGGGTGATCGCGTTGTCGCCGTTGTCGAAGACGGGGGCGATGACGGCTTCGTTGACGAGGTCCCACGTGTCGATGAGCCCCGCGAACCCCGCCACCTCGCGGCGCACACGGGCGGCGACGGCGGCGGCGACCTCGTCGAGCGGCCGGCCCAGGAGCCACGGCGGCGCGAGCGTGTGCCAGACGAGCGGATGCCCCTTCACGCGCACGCCGCGGCCCGCGAACCACTCCGCCGCCGCGCGCAGGCGTGCCCTGCGCGGCGACCCTTCGACGGGCTCGAAGTCGGCCCAGTAGAACGGCAGGATCGCGAGGTCGAACGCGTCGAGGAACAGGTGCGCGAGCCCCTCGTCCTCCGGCGCGAGACCCTCGAGGTGGTCGAGCAGTTCGAACCCGATGTTGCCGAAACCGAACGCGTGACGCACCTGCTCGACGCGCACCTCGGTGTCGGCGAGCGGGGAGCCGTCCGCCCTCCGCACCTCGAGCTCCGCGGAGCCGAGGCGATGGGTCGGCAGCGCCGACGTCATCCGGCGACGCGCTCCTCGGTCCACGCCGGATGCAGGGCCCGGTCGGTCCCGACGACCCGCACGGGGCCGTCGAGCGTGAGCGGCACGGTGAGCGGGATGTCGCCGCTCGAGCGCCCGAAGCCCACGATGAGCTCCCCCGGCTCGACGATGCGGTCGCCGGCGAGCCCGGTGAACGCGGCGAGGTCGGCGGGCACGTCGACGGTGAGCCGCAGGGCCTCGCCCGGCTCGAGTGCGACCTTCCGGAACCCGACGAGTCGCTGCACCGGGCGCACGACGGAGGCGACCGGGTCCTCGAGGTAGACCTGGACGACCTCGGCGCCGGCGCGCGACCCGGTGTTGCGCACCGTGAGCGTCAGCCGCGCCGTGCCGTCGGTGCCGATCGTCGACCGCTCGGCGGCGGCGTCCGTCCACTCGAACGTCGAGTACGACAGACCGTGGCCGAACGGGTACGCGGCGTCGACCGACACACTCGACACGCCGGTCGTGCGCGCGAGGGGCGACGCGAGGTACGACGTCGGCTGCGCGCCGGGGGACGCGGGCACGGAGACGGGGAGGCGGCCGGACGGGTTCACCCGGCCGGAGAGCACGCCGGCGATCGCGCCGGTCCCCTCCTCGCCGGGGAAGAACGTCTGCACGATCGCGGCGGCGGAGTCGACGGCGCGGCCGAGGTGGTAGGGCCGGCCGGCCAGGAGCGTGAGCACGACGGGCGTGCCCGCGTCGAGCACGGCGTCGAGCAGCTGCGCCTGCGCTCCGGGGAGGTCGAGCGACTCCACGTCGCAGCCCTCGCCGGACGTGCCGCGGCCGAACAGGCCCGCGCGGTCGCCGAGGGCGAGGATGACGACATCCGCCGCCCGCGCCGCGTCGACCGCCGCGGGGATGCCGTCGGTCTCGCCGCCCGAGATCGACGTGCCCTCGACGAAGGTCACCTCGGCGTCGGGGAACTCGGCGCGCACCGACTCCAGGAGCGTCGCGATCTCGATCCCGACGGGCACCTCGGGGTGGTGGGCGCCGACGTGCAGCGGGAACGAGTAGCAGCCCATGACGGCGGCGTAGTCGTCGCCCGTGGGACCGACGACGGCGATGCGGGCGGGGGCCGCGAGGGGCAGCACGCCCTCGTTGCGCAGGAGGATGACGGACTGCTCCGCGAGCTCCCGGGCGATCGCGCGGTTGACGGGCGGGTCGAGGTCGACGGTGCCGCGGAGCGACTCCGGGTCGGAGAGGTCCTTGCCGGCGAGCGCGGGCGGCACGGCGTCCCAGTCGGGGTCGAGCAGGCCGAGCTCCGCCTTCTGCCGCAGGACGCGGCGCAGCGCCAGGTCGATGACGTCCTCGGAGAGTCGGCCCGACCGCACCTCCTCCAGCAGCGGCGCCCCGTAGGCCCGCACCGTCGGGAGCTCGACGTCGATGCCGGCTTCGAGGGCGAGCGCGGCGGCTTCCCCGATGGAACCGACGACGCGGTGGTGCAACTGGAGGAACGCGACCGCGAAGTAGTCGGCGACGACGACGCCGTCGAAGCCGAACTCGCCGCGCAGGAGATCGGTGAGGAGCGCGCGGTCGCCCGCCGACGGCACCCCGTCGATGTCGGTGTACGCGTTCATCACCGAGCGCGGCTTGCCGTCGCGCAGCACCATCTCGAACGGCTGCAGCATGACGTCGGCGCGCTCGCGCGGACCCATCGAGACGGGCGCGAGGTTGCGGCCCGTGCGCGACGCCGAGTAGCCGACGAAGTGCTTGAGCGTCGCGACGATCCCCGCCGACTCGAGGCCGCGCACGTAGGCGGCGCCCACGGTGCCGATGAGGTACGGGTCCTCCCCGATGGTCTCCTCGACGCGGCCCCACCGGGCGTCGCGCACGACGTCGAGCACGGGCGCGAGGCCCTGGTGGATGCCGACGCTCGCCATGTCCGCGCCGATGCGCTCCGCCATCCGTTCGACGAGCTCCGGTGCGAACGACGCGCCCCACGACAGCGGCACCGGGTAGGCGGTGGCGCCCCACGCGGCGAAGCCGGCGAGGCACTCCTCGTGGGCCTGCGCGGGGATGCCCGCGGAGCTCTCGGCGACGAGACGCTGCTGGAGGCGGAGGAGCGAGAGCGCCCCGAGCGCCGGGTCGACGGGGACGGTGCCGAACGGGCGCGTGAGCTGCCCGAGGCCGAGCGGGACGATCTCGTCCAGGTCGACGTCGTCGGTGAGCTCGTGCTGGTTGGGGGCGACGTCGCCGCCGTCGGCGTTCGCGCCGACCCAGACCCCGTAGAGCTGGGCGACCTTCTCCTCGAGCGTCAGCCGGGAGATCAGGTCCTCGACGATGTCGGAGCGTGTGGTGGTGGTGTCGGTCATGGGGTGTTTCAGCCCTTCACGGCGCCGGTGAGCCCGCCGACGATGCGCTTCTCGGCGATCAGGAAGAACGCGATCGCGGGGAGCATCGACAGGGAGGTGTAGGCGAGCACGGCGCCGGTGTTCTGCGAGTACTGGGTGGAGAACTGCTGGGTGCCGAGCGGGAGCGGCCAGAGGTCCTGCGGCATGCCGCCCGCACCGAGGATGAGGAGCGGCAGCAGGTAGGCGTTCCAGCTCGCGATGAACGCGAGCACCCCGACGGTGATGAGTCCGGGCACCGACAGCGGCAGCATGATGCGCCAGAAGAATCCGACACGGCTCGCCCCGTCGATCGACGCGGCCTCCTCCAGCTCATGCGGGATGGCCCGCAGGAACGGGACGAGGATGATGATCGTCGTCGGCAGCGCGAACCCGATCTGCGGGATGATCACGCCGAGGAACGTGCCGTGGAGCTCCAGCTGCCGCAGCAGGATGCTGAGCGGGAGCGCGGCGACCGTCACCGGGAACATGAGGCCCGCGGCGAACAGCGAGTAGAGCCCCGATTTGCCGCGGAAGTCGTAGCGCGCGATGACGAACGCCGCCATGACGCCGAGCGTGACGACGCCGAGGGTCGTCCCCGCCGCGAGGAGGGTCGACGAGAACACCGACCCCCAGAAGCGCTGCGACGTGAGCACGGTGACGTAGTTGTCGAGGATCCACGGGTTCGGCCAACCGGCCGGGTCCTGGTTGATGTCGACGGTGCTGCGGAAGCCGCCGATCCACATGTAGAGGACGGGGCCGACCGAGATGGCGCCCGCGATGAGCGCGACGAGGTAGACGAAGGGCTGGCCCCAGTCGAAGGACCGGCGGCGGCGCTCGGGCGCCTCCTGCTCGGCGGCGGGGGTGCGGACGTCGGTGCGCGTGAGGGTGGTCATGTCAGCGTCCTTCCGTCAGAGCGCCCGCGAGGTCGCGGCGCATCGCGGTGCGCTGGTACACGAGCGCGACGGCGAGCGAGATGACGAACAGGATCACGGCGACCGCGCTCCCGTAGCCGGGGGCGCCCTGGCCGTTCAGGAGCATGTAGACGGCCATCGTGTTGGTCGCGCCGACGGGGCCGCCCTTCGTCGTCACCCACACCATGTCGAACAGCTGGAGCGAGCCGATCATCGACAGGAAGATCCAGATCCGGATCGTCGGGGCGAGCAGCGGCAGCGTGATGCGCCACTGCGTCTGCCACCAGCTCGCGCCGTCGATCGCGGCCGCCTCCGAGAGCTCCTGCGGCACGCCCTGGAGGCCGGCGAGCATGAGCAGGATCGCGAAGCCGAGGTACTTCCAGGTGAGGATCGCGAACATCACGAAGAACGCGATGTCGGGGTTGGCGAGCCACGGCTGGGCGAGGTCGCCGAGGCCGATGTCGGTGAGGAACGCGTTGATGCCACCGCGCGGGGACAGGATGAGCTTCCACGACAGACCCGCGATGACCTCGGCGAGCACGTACGGGACGAAGATGAGGGCGCGGAAGATCGCGCGGCCGCGCATGCGGCGGTTGAGGAGCAGGGCGACGCCGATCGCGAGCGGACCCTGGATGAGGATCGACAGGATGACGACCGCGAAGTTGTTGCCGATGGCCTTGATGAACACCGGGTCGCTCAGCGCCCGGACGTAGTTGTCGATGCCGATGAAGCGTTCGAGCGGACCGAGTCCGTTCCAGTTGTAGAGGCTGTAGACGGCGGCGAGCGCCACGGGGAGGATCACGAACCCGAGGAAGACGAGGAGCGCCGGGCCCACGAAGAGCGCGATCTCGAGTCGGGTCCGGGCGTTCACGCGGCGTCGCGGCGCCGGGGCCGCGGCGACCATCGCCTGGGTGGTTGTCTGCGTCATTGCTCGTCCGTGTCTCCGTCAGAGGGGAGGCAGGGCCCGCCGGGGGATGCGGGCCCTGCCTCTCGGGGGAACTGCCGCTTACTGGGCTGCGGCCGTGTCCTTCAGCGCCTTGACGACATCCTCGGGCGTACCGGTGCCGCCGAAGATGTTGACGATGGCCTGGTTCAGCGGGTTGCCGAAGGCCGGGCCGAGGGCGCTGTCCAGCCAGAGCTGCACGTACGAGGAGCCGGCGAGGCCCTCGGCGATCGCCTGGAGGTTCGAGTCCGTGATGCTCGAGTGCGCCTCCGGGTTGGCCGGGATGCCCGAGCCCGCCGCGGCGAAGCGCGACTGCACCTCGGCGCTGGACAGGTAGCGCACGAGCTCGACGGCCTCGTCCGGCGCGTCGGCGCTCACGCCCCAGCCGTCGCCGCCGCCCATCGTGACGGTCGGGTCGCCCTTGCCGCCGGGGACGCTCGGGAAGGGGAACCACGAGAGCCACTCGGGCACCTGGCCGTCGGCGGTCAGCGCGCCGATCGTGCCGGAGTTCCACGGACCCATGAACTCCATCGCGGCGACGCCGTTGGCCATGAGGCCGTTGGAGCTGTCGGCGCCGGTCTGGGCCGGGGTCGCGAGGAAGCCCGCGTTGAACGGGTTCTCGGCGAGGAAGTCCTCGAGCATCTCGCCCGCCTGGATCCAGCACGGGTCGTCGAACTCGAGGTTCGCGATCGAGGACTGGAGGGTGTCGGTCGAGCACGCGTTGAGGGCGAACTGGTACCACCAGTGACCGGCCGGCCACAGGTCGCCGGCGCCGACCGCGATCGGCTCGACGCCGATGCCGCGGAGCGCGTTCACCGCGTCGACGAGCTCGGGGAGCGTCTCGGGGGTGTCCGAGATGCCCGCCTGCTCGAAGAGCTCGGTGTTGTACCAGATGCCCGTGACGCCGAACGAGAACGGCATCGCGTACTGCTTGCCGTCGACCTCCCACGGCTTCACGACGCCGCCGAACGCGGCGATCTCGTCGGCGAGCGGCTCGGTGAGGTCCTTGAGGTAGCCGGCCTCGGCCTGCGAGCGCACCTCGCCGCCGGGCCACACCATGAAGACGTCGGGAGCGTCGCCCGACTGGAGGGCGTTCGGGATGAGGGTGCGCTGGAGGTCCTCGTTCTGGTAGCCGGTGACCTCGACCTTGACGCCGGGGTTGGCCTCTTCGAACTCACGCGCGACGTCGTTCCAGATCGACTGGAGCGGGTCGGAGGTGGCGTTGTGCCACCAGGTGATCGTGACTTCGTCGCCACCCTCGCCTCCGCCGCCGGTGCAGCCCGCCAGGACGAGGGCGGACGCGGCGGCGATGGCGACGGCACCGAGCCTCTTGGTGCGAGTCTGGTTCATCTTTGAACGCCTTTCGAAAGTTTCGGCTGCTATGCCGAAAGTGATTGGGTGGTCCCGATGCTAACGGCACGCCGAATATGTAGTCAAGGACAACAAATCTCCCCCGCTAGGGTGAGCGCATGCGCCCCGGGGACAACGCCGACGGAGTCCGTCGTCGCAACCTCGCCACCATCCTCGACCTCGTCCACCACGGTCAGGCGGGATCCCGCGCGGAGCTGACCGCCCTCACGGGGCTCAACCGGTCCACCGTCGCCGCCCTCGTCGCCGAGCTCGCCGAACTGCGACTCGTCGAAGAGGGCGACCCCGTCGCGAGCGGCGGCGTCGGCCGCCCCTCACCCGCCGTCACCCCGCATCCGTTCCCCGCCGCGATCGCGATCAACCCCGAGGTGGATGCCGTCACCGGCGCGCTCGTCGGCCTCGGCGGGCGCGTCATCACGCGCGTGCGGCAGCGGCTCGACGCCGTGCCCGATCCCGACACCGCCGTGCGCGTCGTGCGCGACGTCGCCCACCGGCTCAGCGACCCGCGCGATCGCCGCGTCGTCGCGATGGGGCTCGCCATCCCCGGGCTCGTGCGCTCCTCCGACGGCATGGTGCGGTGGGCTCCGCACCTCGGCTGGCGCGACGTGCCCTTCGCCGACCTCGTCGGCCCGGGGGTGCTCGGCTACCCCGTGCTCGCCGACAACGACGCGTCGCTCGGCGCGCTCGCCGAGCACCTGTTCGGCGCCGGCCGCGGCGTCGACGACCTCATCTACCTCAACGGCGGCGCGTCCGGTATCGGCGGCGGCGCGATCGTGCGCGGCTCCCTGCTCACCGGCCGCGGCGGGTACGCCGGCGAGTTCGGGCAGAACCGTCCCGGCGCCGACGACCGACTCTCCCCCCGGGGCACCCTCGAGAGCGAGGTGAGCCGCGCACGGGTGCTCGAGCTGCTCGGCCTCGACGACGCCGACGAACCCGAACTCGCCGCCGCGATCGCCGCGTCCGACGACCCGCGCGTCGCCGCCGAGCTGCGGCGGCAGCAGGGCATCCTCGCCGTCGCCCTGGGCAACGCCGTCAATGTCTTCAACCCCGAGCTCGCCGTGCTCGGCGGCTACCTCGCGACGCTCCTCGCCTGGCAGCCCCCGGCCCTCGTCGACGCCGTCACCGCCGCGGCCATCCCCGCCGCCATGGAGGGCGTCACGATCGTGCCCGCCGCCCTCGGCGAGGACCGACTCCTCATCGGCGCGGCCGAGCTCGCCTTCCGCACCCTCCTCCGCGACCCCGCCGGCTGGCTCGCCTGAGGTTCGCTTCTCCGGAGGTCTCCCACCGGCCGCCCCCGCGTCGCCCGAAACGTCGGGGCCGCGCGACTGAACCTCCGGAGAAACGAACACAAGCTCCGGAGAAGCGCGCCAGGGCTCAGGACAATCGGTCTTCGAGGCCCCAGGGCTGGCCGTAGCCGCCCTCCGCCTCCGGCTTCGCCATGAGCTCGAGGAACGGGCGGGCGTCGAACGCCTCCGGCCCGAGCACGCCGGTGCCCGACCAGACCCCGGTCGACAGCAGCTCGAGCGCGATCACCGGGTTGAGCGCCGTCTGCCACACGACGCACTGGCTCTCGTACTCGCCCATCGTCCACTCGTTGTCGGACACGTGGTACAGGTACACCTCGCGCGGCTTTCCGTCCTTCCCGGTGCCCGTCACCCAGAGACCCGCGCAGGTCTTGCCCGTCATCCGGGGTCCGATCGTTGCGGGATCGGGCAGGGCGGCGGCGACGACGTCGCGCGGCGCGACCTCGACCGGGCCGTTCGCCGACCGAACCCGGATCGGGGTCGTCGAGTCGAGGTTCAGCTGGTGGAGCGTCTTGAGGATGCCGATGAACTCGTCGCCGAGGCCGTACTTGAAGGTGACCCGCTTCGCGTCGACCCAGCGCGGCATGAGGAGCACCTCCTCGTGCTCGACGTTGACGCACTCCACGGGGCCGATGCCCTCGGGGAAGACGAAGGTCTCCGGCTCCGAGAACGGCGGGGTCGTGTACCAGCCCTTGTCCTTCTCCCACACGACGGGCGGGTTGAGGCACTCCTCGATCGTCGTCCAGATGCTGAACGAGGGGGCGAAGATCTCGTCGCCGTTCTCGTCGCGCACGACGAGGTTCGCCCCGTCGCGCGTGCCGAGCTCGTCGATCTCGCTGAACAGCTCATCGGCGGCGTAGCGCGCGAAGACGTCGGAGAGCCCGGGCTCGACGCCCATCCCGACGAGCGCGAGCCGGCCCGCCTTCTCCCAGTCGGGCGCCTGCGCGAACTGGTCGTCGCCGAGCTTCACGCCGGTCTGCGCGTACGGCTCGGTGGGATGCGGTTCGGAGAGGCTCATCGCCATGTCGAGGTAGTCGGCCCCCGCGTCGAGCGCGCCCGCGAAGATCGTCGGCACGAACTTCGGCTCGACCGCGTTCATGACGTGGGTCGCGCCGTGCTCGCGCGCGACGGCGGCGACGGATGCCGGATCCGACGCGTCGATCCGCGCAGCGACGAAGCGGCCCCCCTGGTCGCCGTGCCGGTCGGCGATCCACGCGACGGTGCGCTCGGCGCGCCCCAGGTCGTAGTCGCTCACCACCAGGACCTCGAAGAAGTCGCGGCGGGCGGCGATCTTCGCGATCGCGTCGCCCACNCCACCGGCACCGACGAGCAGGATCCTCATGATCCGAAGCTAGCGGCTGAACCTTCCCGAGGGCGAGGCGCCTCACGCTCGCGGCGCAGCCGCCGGGCGAGCAGGGCCCAGCCGAGCAGCGCGACGGATGCCCCGAGCAGCGCGCCGCCGACCGTGTCGGTCACCCAGTGGGCCCCGAGGTAGGTGCGGCTGAACGCCATGAGCACGACATAGGCGGCGCCGGCGACGGCGACCCACCAGCGTGCGACGAGCACCGTGGCGAGCACGGCGATCGTCGCGGCGTTGGCGACGTGTCCCGACGGATACGACCCGCTGTCGAGGTCGAGCAGGATCTCCTCCGGTCGCGCCCGCCCGTAGAGCGTCTTGAGCACCTGCACGATGCCGGCGCTGACGGCCGACCCGGCGACGAACAGCAGCGCCCCCCACGGACGTCGCAGCACCAGCAGCACCACGGCGACGGCGATGGGGACGAGCCAGATCGCGAACCACCCGCCGCCGAGGAAGTCGAAGACGCGCGACGCGGCCTCGCCGACGGGGCTGCGCCACTCGAGCACCTCCGCCAGTCCACTCCCCGTCGACCTCGTCGACGATGACGCGGACGCGCACGAGCAACCCGAGCACGACGGAGAGCGCGAACGCCGCCGCCGCGATCACGGTCACCCGACGCCGCCACGGCACCTCGGGCAGGTCGGAGCGGGCGATCACGCCTCCACGGTAGCCTCGCGGCCGGAGCCGTTCGGGGGCTTGCGCGCGGACCGACGGGTCAGTGCCCGCCGCCCGCGACGGCCTCGGTGTCGCCGATGACCGTCGAGTGCTGCGGGCGGACGACGATCCAGAGCAGCACGACCGCGACCGTGAGGGTGATCCCCATCGACAGCCCCATCGGGATCGCGGTCTCCGTGCCGAACGCACCCACGACCGGCGCGGCGAGGCTCGCGAACCCGAAGTTGAGAGCGCCGAGGAGCGCCGCCGCGGTGCCCGCCTCGGCGCCGTGCGGGGCGAGGGCGGTGACCTGGATGCACGGGAAGCTCAGGCCCGCGAAGGTGAGGAACACGAACGTGCATCCCACGAGCGGTGCGAGCCCGAGGTCGAGGGCGGCGGCGAGGGCGGCCGAGAACCCGGCGAGCGCCATGACGGGCAGCGACACCGCGAGGATCTTCGGCGGCGCGAACCTCCGCATGAGCCGCGACGCNANCTGCGACGNNANCGCGAGTCCGAGCGAGTTGNNNGCGAACAGGATGCCGTACTGCTGCGCGTCGANNCCGTAGANCTCCTGGAANACGAACGAGGACGAGGAGAGGTAGGCGAACAGCCCCGAGAACAGGAGCCCCGCGATGAGGGCGACGCCGATGAACACCCGGTCGGAGAGCACCGCCCGGTAGCGCTGCCCGACGGTGCTGTGGCCCTTCACGCGTCGACGCTCGCGCGGAAGGGTCTCGGGGATGAGCGCGGCGGCGAGCGCCACGATGACGACCCCGTACCCGGCGAGCGCGACGAAGAGGCCGCGCCAGTCGAGCCAGAGCAGCAACTGCGAGCCGATGACGGGCGCGATGATCGGCGCGAGGCTCGTCACGAGCGCGAGGCGGGACAGCATCCGGACGAGCGGCTGCCCGCCGAACAGGTCGCGCACCGTCGCCATCGCGACGACGCCGCCGCCGGCCGCGCCGACGCCCTGCAGCACGCGGAAGACGAGCACCCAGGTGATGTCGGGCGCGAAGGCGACGCCGACGCTCGCGCCGACGTGGATCGTCGTCGCGAGGATGAGCGGGAGGCGGCGCCCGACGGTGTCGCTCCACGGCCCGATCGCGAGCTGCCCGAGGCCGAAGCCGATCATCGTCGCGGTGAGTGTGAGCTGGATCGCCGACTCGCTCGCGGCGAGCTCGGCCGCGACGACGGGGAACGCGGGGAGGTAGAGGTCGATCGTGAAGGGCCCGAGCGCCACGAGGGCGCCGAGCACGACGATGTAGAGCACGCGGGAGGCGCGGGAGAGGGCGTCGCCCGGGTGAGCGGGAACGGCGGGGTGCGGCGGATTCGTCATCGGGTTCCTGGACTGCGGTGGCGGACGGGGGCTCCGTCGGCGCCGTCGATGACGTGTCCCCGGATTCAGGCTAGGGCACGATCGCGAACGCCCGGACCGGGAACGTGCCGAACCCCGCCACCGCGGGCGGTGCCGCCGTGAAACGCGCCCCCGTCGCCGGCAGTTCGCCGAGCCGGGTGAGGTGCTCGACGACGTGGATGCCCGCCCCGAGCAGCCCCGAGTGCGCGGGCCGCTCGCCCCCGGACTCGGTGTCGTCGATGTTGAGCGCGTCGATGCCGACCAGGGCGGCGCCGCGCTCGACGAGCAGGTCGACGGCCTCCGCCTCGAGGTACGGCGACCCCGTTCCGTAGGCGGGGGTGCCGAAGTGGCGGTCCCACCCCGTGTGCAGCAGCACCGCGGCGCCGCGCACGTCGCGGTCGCGGAACACCCCCGCGGGGATGCCGCGCGTCGTCAGGTCGGTGAGGTGCAGCACGACGGAGGGGAGGTCGACGAGGCTCGCGAGGTCGAGCCCCGCGAGGTCGGGGCCCTCCGCGTAGCGGTGGAACGGGGAGTCGAGGTAGGTGCCCGTGTTGCCGATGAACTCGATGACGTCCATCGCGAACGTCGTGCCGGGCGCGTACTTCGCCGTGGACGCCTCGCGCGTGAGGAACGGGCGAATGACGGGCGCAGGCAGCCCCGGGTAGGTCACGAGGCCCTCGTGGATGCGGTGGCTGAGGTCGACGACGCGGCGCGGCGCCTCCGACGGTCGCGTCTCGATCCCGCGGGAGCCCTTGTGGGCCTCCTCCACGATCTCGAGCTTCTCGAGGCGAACGTGGGACACCATCGCGAGCCCGAGGTGGGCGACGAGCAGGTCGCCGACCTGCTCAGGGCTCTCGCCGCCGGTCGGCAGGTCGAGGCGGAACCCCTCGGCGCTCAGGTGACCGCCGTTGGCGAACTCCACGCGGGCGTCGAAGACGGCACGGTACTCAGGCATGAGGGACCTTTCTGCTGCGTTTCACGAGGGTGACGACGACCGCCACGAGGGCGAGCCCCGCCGGGATGAGGAGGTTGGCGCCGGCGAGCACGACGAGTCCCGCGACGAGCACCGTCGAGACGACCGCCATCCACCAGCCGAGGCTGAACCGGTCGAGCAGGCGCACGGCGGCGAGCATCCCGACGAGGTAGACGGCGACCATCGACGACGTGTGGATGAGCACGAACACCTCGAGGTCGAACCCGAGCGCGAGGAAGATCGCGAGGTAGCCGAGGCACACCGCCGCGGTGAGCAGGAGCGCCCGCCGAGGCACCTCGCCCGGCTCGACGCCGCGCGCGAACCAGCGCGGCAGGTGGCCGTCGCGGCCCAGCGACGCGGCGAGGTTCGCGAACGCGGGGATGTAGACGTTGAGCACGCCCGTGACGACGATGAGCGCGACGACGCCGATGATCGCGGGGCCGACGCCGGGCAGCGTCACCGCGAGCAGGTCCACGAGCGGCACGACGCCGCCCCCGCCCTGGGCACCGAGCACGAGCACCGTGACGACCTGGAGGGCGAGGTAGGCGACCGCGACGACGACGATCGCGATCGCCGTCGCGAGGGGGATNGTGCGCNTCGGGTNGCGGAACTCCCCCGCCCAGTGNGTGATCGCCTCCCACCCCGCGATCGCCCAGACGAGGAGGCTGATCGCGAGTCCGAGCCCCGGCAGCCCGTGCGGCAGGAACGGCTCGAGGTTCGCCGGGTCGGCGTGCGGTGCCCCGGTCACGACGACGAGCACGACGAGCGCGACGAGGAGCGCCGTGAGCCCGAGCTGCGCGCGGCCGCTGACCTTGAGCCCGGTCCACGCGAGCGCGATCGCGACGACGAAGAAGCACGCGCCGAGGAGTCCCGCGAGGTGGCGGGGGAGGCCGAGCACCGCGACGAGGCACTCGCCGCCGAGCATCGCGACGACGGGTGCGCCGAACGAGACCCCGAAGAAGAACCAGTACCCCGACATCCGCGCCGTCGTCGGACCGAGCGCGAGCCGCACGTACGTCGCGACGCCGCCGGCATCCGGGTGCCGTGCCGCGAGGGCCGCGAACGCCCCGGCGAGCGGGATCGACAGCAGGAACACGATCGCGACCGCGAGGATCGACGCCGGACCGGCCGCGTCGGCCGCGAGCCCGGGCAGGGCGAGGATGCCGGTGCCGAGCACGGCGGCGATGTAGAGCGCCGACGCCGACGGCAGCCCGATCCGTCCCTCCTGGTGCACCCGCCCAGTCTGGACCCGTCCCACCGCCACCGTCGCGCGGCTTTCCGCCATCTCTTTCCGTTTTCAGGAAGTTGTGTGAGGGATGTTGCTGGAGTCGTCATTGCGATGGACACACGTCGACTCCGGCCCCACCCAGTCCTGAAAACGGAAAGCGGCCCGGGGGTCAGCGGCGACGGCGGGAGCGGGCGACCGAGTCGACGACGACGGCGGCGAGCAGCACCGCGCCCGTGATGAGCAGTCGCGTCGACGAGTCGAGCGCGAGCAGCGTGAAGCCCGACCCGAGCGACTGGATGATGACGATCCCGAGGAGGGCCGACCACGCCGACCCGCGTCCGCCGAACAGGCTCGTGCCGCCGATGACGGCCGCGGCGATCGCCGTGAGGTACACGTCGTCGGTCGCGCCGCCCTGCACCGCGGCGGCGAGGCGCGCCGACGCGAGGATGCCGCCCACGGCGGCGAGCACGCTGCAGACGATGAAGGCCGAGATCATGACCCCGCGCGTGCGGATGCCGACCCGGCGGGCGGCCTCCTCGCCCCCGCCAACCGCGCGGAGCGAGCGACCCCAGCGCGTGCGACGCAGCACGACGTCCGCGACGACGACCGCGGCGACGAAGAACACGAACACCGCGCCGACGCCGCGGCCGAGTCCGAGGTACCAGACCCCGCCGAGGAGCGCGGCGAGCAGCAACCCGCCGCCGAGGAGGATCGTCCACAGCCGCCCGTAGGCGAGCCCCGCCGCCCGGCGCCGCGCACGCGCGACGACGCGCGCCGCCGTCCAGCCGAGTCCGCCGAGCGCCGCGAGCGCGAACGCCGCCCAGTCGGGCAGGTACGCCTGCTGCGCGAACGACACGAGCCACGAGTCGACCGGGAGCCCGATCGAGCCGCTCCCGCGCAGCACCCAGGCCTGAGCCCCCAGCACCCCGAGCAGGCCCGCGAGGGTCACGACGAAGCCGGGGGCCCGGAAGCGCACGACGACGACGCCGTACAGGGCGCCGATGCCCGCGGCGACGACGAGCGCGGCGAGGATCGCGGGGATCGCGTCCCAGCCGGAGCCGACGAAGAGGATGCCGACGATCGCCCCGGACAGCGACGCGACCGCGCCGACGGAGAGGTCGATCTGCCCGACGATGAGCACGAACACGACGCCGAGCGCGATGAGCCCGGTCGCCGCCGACTGCATCGCGAGGTTCACGAGGTTGGCGCTCGACAGGAAGCTCGGGTTGGCGAGCTGGAACACGATCCAGACGACGGCGAGCACCGCGAGCGGGGGCAGCGCGCTCCAGCCGTTCGCCCCGAGGCGCGCCGCGAACGAGGCGGGCGGCGCGCTCACCGGCTCGCGGGTCACCGGATGCCCTCCACGCGACGCAGCGACACCGGCGGCCGCGGCGCACGGGACGGTTCCCCGCCGCCCCCGCCGCCCATGATCGCGGCGATGACGGCCTCGCTCGTCGTCTCGGCGGCACGGAACTCCCCCGCGTTGCGACCGAGTCGCAACACGACGACGCGGTCGGCGACGGAGAGCACGTCGGTGATGCTGTGGCTCACGAGCACGACGCCGACGCCGCGCTCGCGCACGCGCTCGACGAGGTTGAGCACCTCGACGCCCTGCGTCACGCTGAGCGCCGCGGTCGGCTCGTCGAGCACGAGCACGCGGGGCTCCGACACGAGCGAGCGCGCGATCGCGACGACCTGCCGCTGCCCGCCGGAGAGCTCCGCGACGGTCGTGCGCGCCGGCGGGATGCGCACCCCGAGTCCCCGGAGGAGCTCGCCGGTGCGGCGCTCCATCTCGATCTCGTCGACGAAGCCGGCACGCGTCGGCTCCTGGCCGAGCCACAGGTTGTCGACGAGGTCCATCGGATCGCACAGCGCGAGGTCCTGATGAACGGCCGCGATCCCGAGGCTGCGGGCGCGGCGCGGGGTGCCGATCGTGACGGGGGAGCCGTCGATGCGGATCTCGCCGCCGTCGGCCGCGAGGAGCCCGGACAGCACGCCCACGAGCGTCGACTTGCCCGCACCGTTGTCACCGACGAGCGCGACGATCTCGCCCGCGTGCACCCGGAGGTCGACGTCGATGAGTGCCCGCACCGCCCCGAAGCTGCGCGAGACGCCGCGCAGCTCGAGCACGGGAGCGGGTGCCTGCCGCTCCGACGTCGACGTCATCCCCCCAACCTAGAAGAAAGCCGGTCCGCCGGGACACCGACCGCGAGGCAGGCCTCGACGAGGTCGGGCGCGCAGATCTCCTCGATCGTGTAGAGCCCCGTCGTGACGATGACGCGGTCGACGTCGTCGGCGGTGACGAGCACCGGGTCGAGCACGACGGCGGGCACCCCGTCGACCTCCTCCCACGCGGACGGCTCCAGCCCCGCGGCGAGCGCCTTCGCAGCATCCGCCGCGATGCGCGCCTGCATCGCGATGTTCTTGAACACCGTCGCGTACTGCGTGCCGGCGACGATGCGGCGGATCGCGGAGAGGTCGGCGTCCTGACCGGTGACGACGGGCGTCGTCTCGATGCCCGCCGAGCGCAGCGCCGCGATCGCCGCGCCCGCGAGCCCGTCGTTGCCCGCGTACACCCCGTCGATGCGGTCGCCGAACTGCGACACCTGCGTCGCCATCCACTCCTGCGCGCGCGCCGCGCTCCAGCCCGGCACGTCGTACCGGGCGAGCACCGGGATGCCGGCCGCACGGAACACGAGCTCGAACCCCGCGGCGAGCTGCGTCGAGTTGGCGTCGTTCGGGTCGCCGCCGAGCACGAGCACCCCGCCCTGCGGAGTGCCGCGCCGTCCCAGACCGTCGACGAGCGACCGCGCCTGAAGCGTGCCGACCTGCTCGTTGTCGAACGAGACGTAGAACGCGGCACCCCCGCCGTCGATGAGGCGGTCGTAGCTCACGACGGGCACGTCGAGCGCCGCGGCGGTGTCGACGATCGTGCGCGCCGCGACCTGGTCGACCGGGTTCACGACGAGCACGGAAGCGCCCGCGGCGAGCGCCGACTCCGCCTGCTCGAGCTGGCGGCTGGCGCTGCCGCCCGCGTTCGCGTAGATGATCCGGTAGTCGCCGTTGACCGCGAGCCGCTGCTCGAAGAGCGGCCGGTCGAGCCGCTCGTACCGGGCCGTCGCGGCCTCCGGCAGCAGGAGGGCGATGACGGCATCGGGCTGCGACACGGGCACGCACGCGGTCACGGCGGCGAGCACCGCCGCGAGCACGAGGCCGAGGGCGGTGCGCGACCGGCGACGGCGGCCCCGCATCAGCCCGCGCTCAGCGCGCGACCGGAGGCGGCGCCGTCGGCGGCCTGGAGTGCCGCGAGCAGCGCGCCGGTGACCTCCGCGCGGCCGTCGAGACCGGACGCGACGATCTGGAGCTCCCGGGCGCCGTCGAGCGCGGCGCGCTCCACCGCGTGACGGACGGGGGCGAGGAGCGTCTCGCCGGTGCGCGCGAGCTCCCCGCCGACGACGACGACGTCGGGGTCGAGCAGGTTCGCGACGCTCGCCACGGCGACGCCGATGTGCTTGCCGGCATCCGCGATCGCCCGCCGCGCGCCCGCACCGCCGGCCTCCGCCTCGGCGATGAGGTCGCTCAACCGGGAGATGCCCGGGATGCCCGAGAAGAGGTCGAGGAGCGCGCGGCCGCCCGCGACCGTCTCGAGGCAGCCGCGGTTGCCGCAGCGGCAGATGGCGCCGTTCTCGTCGAGGGTCACGTGACCGATCTGCCCCGCCCGCCCGCGCGGCCCGCGGAACGGCACGCCGTCGAGCACGATCCCGGAGCCGATCGAGTGGCCGACGCACACGTAGACGGCGACGCGCGCGCCCACCGCGGCGCCGGCCCGGGCCTCCGCGAGGGCGCCGAGGGTCGCGCCGTGCTCGACGACGACGGGCGCGTCGAGCCGCGTGCGCAGCGACGCCTCGAGGTCGACGCCGTCCCACCCGGGCATGAGCCCCGGCACGGCGAGCCGACCCGTGCCCGGGTCGACCGGCACGGGGACCGACAGGGTCACGGCGAGCAGTTCGCCGAGCTCCGCGCCGACCCCGTCGAGCATCTCGCCGACGAGCAGCGCGGCGCGGTCGAGCTCGCGGTCGTAGCGGTGGTCGACGGCGAGCGGCACGTGCTTCTCGGCGACGGTGGTGAGCGCCGAGTCGGCGAGGACGATGTCGAGCGAACGCGCCGCGAAGTGGAGGGCGGCGACGAGGCCCTCCTGCCGGGCGAGCGACACCTGCACGGCGCGTCGGCCGCTGCGCGACCCGAAGGTCGTCGTGATGACGCCCGCCGTCGACAGCTCGCGCACGATGTTCGACACCGTCGCGGCGGACAGGCCGGTGATGTCGACGAGCTCGATCTGCGCCAGGCTGCCGTGCGTCGTCAGGGCGTCGACGATCCGCTGCCGGTTCGCCTCCCGGAGCGACGCCTGCGACCCCGGAGGCGCAGAGGGTCGCGCCATGCAGACAGAGTAGCGCCCCGGACCAGGCACAATGGGGTACCCGAAGGAGCAAGGATGCGCCCGAGAGCCCGCGCCGCAGTCGCCGTTGCGCTCGCGCTCGCCCTCGCGTCGTGCACCGCGTCGCCGGCGATCGACCCCGACGACCCCGACCAGGTCGAGGTCTTCACGTGGTGGGCGACCGGTCCCGAGAAGGTCGGCCTGGACGCGCTCGTCGACGTCTTCGCCGACCAGCACCCCGACATCCGCTTCGTCAACGCGAGCGTCGCCGGCGGAGCGGGGTCGAACGCGAAGACCGTGCTCGCCCAGCGCCTCGCCGCGGGCGACCCGCCCGACACCTTCCAGGCCCACGCGGGCGCGGAGCTCACCGACTACATCGAGGCGGGGCAGTTGCAGGACCTCGGCGACTTCTACGCCGAGCACGGGCTCGACGCGGTGTTCCCGGAGTCGCTCATCGAGCTGATCACCGTCGACGGCGCGATCTACTCGGTGCCCGCGAACATCCACCGCGCGAACGTCGTGTGGGCGAATACGGAGGTGCTGGAAGCGGCCGGGATCGACCCCGCGGCCCCCCGCCTCACCCTCGACGCCTGGATCGCCGACCTCCGTCGCCTGCGGCTCGCCGGGGTCGCCGTGCCGCTCGCGCTCGGCACCGAGTGGACGCAGCTCCAGCTGTTCGAGACGGCACTGCTCGCCGACCTCGGCGCCGACGGGTACTCGGGGCTCTGGACGGGCGACACCCCGTGGGACGACCCCGGCGTCGAGGCCGCCGTCGCCCACTACGACGAACTCCTCGACTACGTGAACGCCGACTTCGCGGGACTCGACTGGGACACCGCGACCCAGCTCGTCATCAACGGGCACGCCGGATACATCGTCATGGGCGACTGGGCGGAGGTCGCGTTCGCGCAGGCCGGGTGGACGTACGGCGACGAGTACACGACGTTCCCGGTGCCGGGCACGTCGGGGGTGTTCGACTTCCTCGCCGACTCGTTCGTGCTCACCGCCGACGCGCCGCACGAGGCGGCGACCCTGAGGTGGCTCGAGACGATCAGCTCCGTCGACGGGCAGCAGGCGTTCAACCTCGCGAAGGGGTCGATCCCGGCGCGCACCGACGTCGACGCGTCCGAGTACCCGGAGTACCAGCAGACGGCGCTGAAATCGTACGCGGAGGACGTCATCGTCTCGTCGCTCGCCCACGGCGCCGCAGCCGACACGGCGTGGTCGACGGCGATCCAGGATGCGGTGAGCCGCTTCGGCACCGACCGCGACGTCACCGCCTTCCTCCGCGCGCTCCAGTCTGCGGCGGCGGCCCACCTCGGTGGTTGAGGAGCGCCCGCAGGGCGCGTGTCGAAACCACGGGTCTCGACACGCCGCTCCGCGGCTACTCGACCACCGATTCGCTCAGTTCCCGGGTGCGGATGAGGCCGGCGTAGCGGAGGCCGGAGTCCTTCACGATCCGCTCCTGCGTGTCGTAGTCGACCCGCACGATCCCGAACCGCTTCGCGTACCCGTAGCCCCACTCGAAGTTGTCGAGCAGCGACCACACGAAGTAGCCGCGCACGTCGGCTCCGGCATCCTTCGCCCGCAACGCCGCGGTGAGGTGCTCGAGGATGTAGCGCTCGCGCTCCGGGTCGTGCACGCGCCCGTCGACGACCTCGTCGCGGAACGCGGCTCCGTTCTCGGTGATGAGCAGCGGGGTCCCGGGGTAGTCGGCGTGGAGGCGCAGCAGCAGGGTCTCGAGCGCGTCGGGCGCGATGTTCCACCCCATGTCGGTGCGCGGACCCGGCTGGGGGTGGAACTCGACGTGCTCGCTCCCCGGCCACGGCGAACCCCCGGCGCCCTTGTGCCCGTCGTTGCCGGTGCGCGGTGAGCGGCCGTCCCACTCGGACACGGTCACGGTCGAGTAGTAGTTGACGCCGAGCACGTCGATCGGGGCCGCGATCCGCGCGAGGTCGCCGTCGCGCACGAACGCCCAGTCGGTGACGCCCGCGGTGTCGAGCAGGAGGTCGTCGGGGTACTCGCCCCGCAGGATCGGGTCGGTGAAGGAGCGGTTGGCGAGCGCGTCGATGCGGCGCACGGCATCCTCGGCGTCCTCGTCGAACGGGCGGGCGACGTGGAAGTTGAGCGTCGCCGACACCTCGGGGGAGTTCGAGGCGGCACGGCGGATCTCCGGCACCGCGAGCCCGTGGGCGAGGTTGAGGTGGTGCATCGCGGCGAGCGCCGACGCGCCCTTGGTGCGCCCGGGCGCGTGCGACCCGGAGCCGTAGCCGAGGAACGCGGAGCACCACGGCTCGTTGAGGGTCGTCCACATCGCGACGCGGTCGCCGAGGGGCTCCACGATGCGCGCGGCGTACTCGGCGAAGCGCTCGGCGGTGTCGCGGTGCGGCCAGCCGCCCGCCTCCTCGAGCTCCGCCGGCAGGTCCCAGTGGTAGAGGGTCGCGACGGGACGGATGCCGCGGGCGAGGAGCCCGTCGACGAGCCGAGAGTAGAACGCGACGCCCGCCGGGTTGAGTTCCCCGCGGCCACCGGGCTGCACGCGTGGCCACGAGATCGAGAAGCGGTAGGCCTCGAGCCCGAGTTCGGCCATGAGGTCGAGGTCGGCGTCGAGCCGGTGGTAGTGGTCGGCGGCGACGTCGCCGGTGTCACCGTTCCAGGTGCGCCCGGCGGTGTGGCTGAAGACGTCCCAGATGGACGGGCCGCGGCCGTCGTCGCGCGCGGCACCCTCGATCTGGTACGCGGCGGTCGCCGCACCGAGCAGGAAGTCTCCGGGGATGCGCACCCGCCAGAGATTACAGCTTTGCGAGCGCTCCCACGAGGTCGTCCAGGAGGTCGTCGACGTCCTCGATGCCGACCGACAGGCGCACGACCGAGTCGGGCACTTCGAGCTCCGTGCCCTTCACCGACGCGTGCGTCATCTCCGCCGGGTAGCACGCGAGCGACTCGACGCCGCCGAGCGACTCCGCGAGCTGGAACAGCGTCATCGACTCCGCGAACCGCCGCGCCGTCGGGCCGTCCGCCAGCTGCACCGACAGCATCCCGCCGAACGAGCGCATCTGCGTCGCCGCGAGCTCGTGGCCCGGGTGGTCGGGCAGCCCCGGGTAGTAGACGGCCGCGAGCTTCGGATGCCCGTCGAGCGCCTCCGCGATCGTCTGCGCGTTCTGCGAGTGGCGGTCCATGCGCACGCCGAGGGTCTTGATGCCGCGCGTCGTGAGGTAGGCGTCCATCGGACCCGAGACCGCGCCGACCGCGAACTGCAGGAACCCGACCTTCTCCGCCAACTCGCCGTCGCGCAGGATGACCGCGCCGCCGAGCACGTCGGAGTGGCCGCCGAGGTACTTCGTCGTCGAGTGCACGACGACGTCGGCGCCGAGCGCGAGCGGCTGCTGNAGGTACGGCGTCGCGAACGTGTTGTCGACGACGACCGTCGCGCCGACGGCGTGCGCGAGCTCCGCGACCGCCGCGACGTCGGTGATCTTCATGAGCGGGTTGCTCGGCGTCTCGACCCACACCACCTTCGTGGAGTCCGGACGGATCGCGGCCTTCACGGCATCCAGGTCGCTCATGTCGACCGTCGAGAGCGAGACGCCCCACGGCACGAGCGCGCGGTTCACGAGGCGGTGCGTGCCACCGTAGACGTCGTTGCCTATGAGCACGTGGTCGTTCGGTGCGAGCAGCGCGCGGAGGAGGGTGTCCTCCGCGGCGAGCCCCGACGCGAACGAGAACGCCCGGTCGCCGCCCTCGAGCGCCGCGAGCTGAGCCTGCAGCGCGTCGCGCGTGGGGTTGGTGCCGCGCGTGTACTCGTAGCCGTTGCGGAACCCGCCGACCCCGTCCTGCTTGTAGGTCGTCGAGAAGTAGATCGGCGGGATGACCGCGCCGGTCGTCGCGTCGGCCGTCTGGCCGGAGTGGATGGCGCGCGTGGTGAAGCGGAGGTCGCTCATGGTGGTGCTTTCGTCGGTCGGCGCGTCAGGCGCCGAGGAAGGTGAGGAGGTCGTGGCGGGTGATGATGCCGGCGGGCTTGCCGTCGTCCACCACGAGCAACGCATCGGAGGTGCTCAGGGCTTCCCGCGCCGCGTCGACGGACTCGTGGATGCCGATGAGCGGGAGAGCCGGGCCGACGTGCTGCTCGAGCGCGTCGGTGAGCTGGGCGCGACCCGAGAAGACCGCGTCGACGAGCGCCTTCTCGTCGATCGAACCGACCACCTCGCCCATGACGACGGGGGGCTCGGCCGTGAGCACGGGCATCGACGAGATGTCGTAGCGACGCATCTTGTCGATCGTGTGACGCACCGTGTCGGACGGGTGCACGTGGATGAGGTCGGGGAGGTCCTTGTCCTTCGTGCCGATGACGTCCTCCACCGTCTTGCCGCCCTCCGGGGGCAGGAAGCCGTAGGACCGCATCCACTTGTCGTTGAACACCTTGCCGAGGTAGCCGCGCCCGCCGTCCGGCAGGAGCACGACGACGACCGCGTCGGCGGGGAGCTCCTTCGCGGCCTTGAGCGCCGCCGACACCGCGAGGCCCGACGAGCCGCCGACGAGGAGGCCCTCCTCGCGCGCGAGCCGACGCGTGATCTCGAACGACTCGGCATCCGAACTCGCGATGATCTCGTCGACGACGCTCGGGTCGTACGCGGTCGGCCAGAAGTCCTCGCCGACGCCCTCGACGAGGTACGGCCGCCCGGTGCCGCCGGAGTACACCGAGCCCTCCGGGTCGGCGCCGATGACCGTGATGTCGGGGTTCTGCTCCTTGAGGTACTTCCCGGCGCCCGAGATGGTGCCGCCCGTGCCGACGCCCGCGACGTAGTGCGTCACCTTGCCGTCGGTGTCGCGCCAGATCTCCGGTCCCGTCGTCTCGTAGTGGCTCAGCGGACCGTTCGGGTTCGAGTACTGGTCGGGCTTGAACGCGCCCGGGATCTCGCGCGCGAGCCGGTCGGACACCGAGTAATAGGAGTCGGGGCTCTCCGGCGCGACGGAGGTCGGGCACACGACGACCTCGGCGCCGTACGCCTTGAGGGTGTTGATCTTGTCCTCGGAGACCTTGTCGGGGCAGACGAAGACGCACCGATAGCCGCGCTGCTGCGCGACGAGGGCCAGGCCGATGCCCGTGTTGCCCGACGTCGGCTCGACGATCGTGCCGCCGGGCTTGAGCTTGCCCTCGCGCTCGGCCGCGTCGATGATGCGCGTGGCGATGCGATCCTTGCTCGACCCGCCGGGGTTGACGTACTCGATCTTGGCGAGCACCGTCGCGGCGACGCCCTCGGTCACCTTGTTGAGCTTGACCAGGGGCGTGTTGCCGACCAGGTCGAGCACGGTCTCCGCGTACTTCATCCCACGATCCTACGGTCGGGGTGCGGGTGTTACCGGTGGGGTGCGTTTCTCCGGAGGTTCTCCGGCATCCCTCGCAGGATCCCCGGAAAACCGGGCCTGCGCGCGTGACGCTCCGGAGAAGCGAACCGGAGCTCCGGAGAAACGCACATCGGGATCACGCGACGGGGAGCATGAACGGCGGGGGTTCGCCGGCGTCCTCGAGGGCGCGTCGCACGAGGGCGTGCCGGGCGTCGATGGCCTGGCCGATGTCGCGGGCGAGCTCCGGATGCGTGTGCACGAGCTCGTCGATGACGGGGAGCGGCACGAACAGCACCGCGAGGTCGTTGATCGCGACGACCTCCGCCCCCGCGACCTGCCGGGTGAGCGACGTGACGCCGAGGGTGTCGTCGCGGCCGAGGACGCCGACGGGGAGCCTCGCCCCGCGCGACGCCGGCACCGTGAGCTCCACGTTGCCGTTGACGATGATGCGCACGCCGTCGGGAACGGCGCCCGCGCGCTGCACGATCTCGCCCGCGCCGTACTGCTGGAGGCGCACGCCCTCGTCCATGAGCGCGACCGCTTCGTCGGGGGTGAGGTAGAACCGCGGGGCGAGGCGGATGAGGTGCTCGCGCGTGCGCTGCGGCGTCGCGAAGTTGTCGGTGAGGTCGCGGTCGAGGTGCAGCCCCGCACGGCGCGCGGCATACCAGACGCGCGTGTGGAACAGGCCGATCGTGCCGTACGACTTATTGGGCGCGGTGAGCGGGATGCTCACCTCGTACCACGACTTGCCCACCGGCACCGCGGAGGCCTCGACGTCCGGGTGCCGCTCGGGCAGCCCGTTCGCGACCTCGACGAGCATGTCGATGACCGCCTGAGGCGGGTCGTCGGTCGCGAAGCGCACCCGGGTGTCGGTCTCCCACGGCGCGGTCGCGCGCGTGAGGTTCTTGAACGACGCCCCCGCGAGGGTCGAGTTCGGGATGACGAGGATGCCGTTGGCGGTGTCGAGATGGGTCGCGCGCCAGTTGACCGCGACGACGCGGCCCTTGCCGTCGGGGGTGACGACGTAGTCGCCGAGCTGGAACGGCTGCTCGAACAGCAGGAAGAGCCCCGAGAGGACCGAGCCGACCGCGTTCTGGAGGGCGAGGCCGATGACGATCGAGCCGACGCCGAGGGCGGTGAAGAACCCGCCGATGTCGGCACCCCAGATCCAGCCGAACAGCACCGCCAGGCAGATGACGATGAGCAGNACGCGNGCGATGTCGACGAAGATCGACGGGATGCGGTTGCGCCACGTGCCCTGCTTNGCCGTCACGAAGATGGCGAGGTTGAGCCCGTTGAGGAGNACGAGGATGAGCACGAAGCCGAACGCCGTCGCCGCGACCTTCGGCCAGGTGAACTCGGCGTTGCCCGCCTCGCTCGGGATGAGCGTGAAGAGCACGATGATCGCCGCGAGCGGGACGAGCACGTTGCGCACGAGGAGCACGATCCTGTCGCCCGGCGTGCCGCGGCGCACCATCTCGGTGTGCACCTCGCCGAGCACGAGGAGCGCGATCGGCAGGCCGATGATGACCGAGGCCGCGGGCCAGAACCACGGCTCACCGAGGATCTCCCCCAGGGTCGTCAGCACGTCGTCCATGGCGGCCTACAGCGAGATGCTGAGCGGGTCGATGCGCCAGACGCGCTGCCAGCCGGTGGCGGTCTCGACGACGCCGGCGTCGCCGTAGGGCAGCGCGTCGGCGATCTTGTCGACGACGCGCTGGGTGACGAACACGCCGGACTCGGTCGCGCCGCCCTGCAGGCGGAAAGCGAGGCTCACGGCGTCGCCCCACAGGTCGTAGACCATCGACTGCCGCCCGACGAGGCCGCTCGTGACGGTCCCCGTGTCGATGCCGACGCGCACGTGGATGTCGGCCCCGTGCTGCGCACCGAAGCGTTCGACGATGCGGGCGATGTCGAGCGAGAACTGCACCGCCCGCCGGGCGTTGTCGACGCGGGGAACGGTGAGGCCGCAGCTCGCGAGGTACCCGGCGCGGGTGCTGCGCACGCGCTCGACACCGTGCTCGTCGGCGGCCTCGTCGAACGCGCGGAAGATCTCGTTGAGCAGCTCGAGCGCGTGTTCCGAGTCGACGCCGCGGCTGTACTCCTCGAAGCCGACGACGTCGGCGAAGAGCACCGTGACCTCCTGGTGGTCCTCGACGATGGTGCGCGCGCCCTCGCGGTACCGCTTCGCGACGGTCTCCGGCATGAGGGTGCGCAGCAGCCGCTCGTTCTCGAGCCGCTGCTCCTCGAGGAGCGCGTTCTTCAGCTCGAGGCTGCGGCTCATCTCGTTGAAGGCCGTCGCCACGTCGGCGAGTTCGTCGCTCTCGCCGGCCTCCACCTGCACACCCGTCTCGCCCGCGGCGATGCGACGCGCCGCATCCCGCAGCCGCCGCAGCGGCCGCACGGCGAGCCCCGCGATGAGGACCGAGATGAAGGACACGACGACGACGAGGATCGCCGACGAGATCGCGAGGTTGCGCGTGAAGTCGTTGACGGGGGCGAGCGCCTCGGCCGCGTCGATCTCGGCGATGATCGCCCAGCGGATGACGCCGTCCGGCGAGAGCGGCGCGTAGGCGGCGATCGAGCGGTCGCCGACGTAGTTGGCGTCGGTGAGGATGCCGGTGCGGCCCTGGAAGGCGAGTCGCGCGGCTTCGGTCTGCACGCTCTGGAGCAGGAGCGTCTGCCCCGTGGCGACCGCCTGCTCGGCACGGTCGCGGGGCAGCCCCGCCGCGGTCGCCGCCTCGAGGTAGGCGTCGGCGTCCTCGACGAGGTCGCGCGAGACGGAGCGCATCAGGAGGTCGTCGCCGACGAGGTACGCCTCGCCCGTCTCGCCGAGTCCGCTGTCGCGCCAGTTGCGACCGCCCGTCATGACGGCGTCGATGCGCTCGACGGGCAGGCGCACACCGATCGCGCCGACGATCGCGTCGTCCCGGGCGAGCGGCGCGACCGCCCAGCCCGTCGGGGCGTCGAGCGCGGGAGCGTAGCCGTCGAAGTCCGAGAAGGTCACCGCGTCGAGCCGGTTGCCGGCCATCGCGCGCTGGAACGCGACCCCGAGGTTGGTGAACGCGTACGGGCCGTCGACGAGGTCGGCGCCGAGGTCGACGTCCTTGTTGACCGAGTAGACGACCTGCCCCGAGGTGGAGACGAGCACGAGGCCGGGGTACTCGGCGAGGCGCGTGAGGCGGCGGAGGTAGTCGTGGTTCGCGGCGTGCACCTCGGACCACGCGCTCCCGTCGCCCGCGTCCTCGATCGTCGCGTTGTCGCCCGGGCCGCGCACCGTGTAGTGGTACAGGAGGTAGCGCGCCGCGGCGGAGTCGGGGATGAAGCTCGACGCGTCGGCATCCTGACCTGTCACCTCGTTGAGGCGGGGGCCGAAGTCGTCGGTGAAGTAGGCGACGAGTTCCGCCTCCTGCTCCTCGGTGAGGACGCTCGCGCCCTCGCCGCCGGCGGCGTCGACCGCGTCGGCCCCGATCGCCTGCTCCTCCAGGTCGGCGAAGGCGGCCGCGAACGCCACCTCGGCCTCCACGACGGCGCTGTCGCGGCTCGCGAGCAGGAGCGAGTTCTCGATCGAGTCGAAGAGCGACAGGATCTCGCGGGCCCGGGAGTCGCGCACCTCGGTGAGCCGGGCGTAGGCGGCGTCGCTGAGCGACTCGGTGCCGTTGAGGTAGCCGATGACGCCGACGACGACGTTGGACACGACGCTCACCAGCAGGAGCATGAGCAGCAGGAGCGACTTGATGCTCAGGGAGCTGCGCTTGCGCGCGCGCATCGAGACGTGCTCGCCGGGAGCGTCATCGACCGTCACCGCAGGCCTCCTGAAGAGCCTTCGAAAGGGTTGACTCACTTTAGCGGCTGGTACGTTCGGCGCAGCGTCGCCCGGATGGGGGATGATGTTGAGGACACGTCCACTAAGTACGAGGAGCGCGCATGTCCACGCCCCCGAGCAAGCAGACCCGCGATCAGCAGCGCGAAGCCGCCCGCCAGGCTGCGGCGGAGGCCCGCAAGAAGGCGGAGGCCGCTCGTCAGCGCAACCGCATCCTCGCCATCGGCGGGTCCATCCTCGGCATCCTCGCCGTCGTCGGCGTCGTCGCCGCCGTCATCATCTCGAGCGTCGTCCCGCAGCCCGTCGACGAGCGTCTCGTGAGCGGCGACTTCGAGGAGCGGCTCCAGCTCTTCGAGGACCTCGACGCGACCCACCGGGAGGGCCGGGTGAACTACGCCCAGACCCCGCCCGTCGGCGGCCCGCACAACCCCGCCTGGCTCAACTGCGGCGTGTACTCGCAGGAGCAGGTCGACGAGCACGCCGTCCACTCGCTCGAACACGGCGCCGTGTGGATCACCTACGACCCCGCGTTCACGACCGACGCCGAGGTCGACGCTCTCGTGAAACTCGCGCCCGAGACGTACACGATCGTCTCCCCCTACCCCGGCATCGGGGAGGCGATGGCGGTCTCCGCGTGGGGCGCCCAGCTCCGCTTCACCGACGTCGACGACCCCGCCGTGCTCGACTTCCTCGACCAGTTCTGGCGCTCGCCGAGCTCGCCCGAGCCGAACGCCCCGTGCACCGGCGCGATCGAGGGGCCCGGCCGGGTCTCGTGAGCCGTCCGGGCGGGCGCACCGTCGCGGGTCTCGTGCTCGCGGCGGTGCTCCTCGTGGCCGTCGCCTTCGCCGCCGGCCGACTCTCCGTCGGCTCCGCGGGAGCGCCTCCGACGACGGAGAGCGCCGCCGCCGGGTTCCTGCGCGACATGCAGGTGCACCACGCGCAGGCGGTCGAGATGGCGCTCCTCATCCGCGAGCGCACCGACGACGAGACCGTGCGCACCGTCGCGTATGACATCGCCGTCACCCAGTCGTCGCAGGCGGGCGCGATGTACGGGCTCCTCGACGCGTGGGGCCTCCCGCAGCGCTCCCCGCAGCCGCCCATGACGTGGACGCTCCTGCCGACGATCGACGGCTCGAGCGGCGGCGGGCACCAGATGTCCGACGAAGCGGGCCGGATGCCGGGTCTCGTCACCGACGAGCAGCTCGCGGCGCTGCGGGCGGCGAGCGGCGACGAGGCGGTGCGGCTCTTCCTCGAGCTCATGATCGCTCACCACGAGGGCGGCGTCGACATGGCCGAGGCGGCGCTCGCCCGCACCGACGTGCCGCAGGTCGTGACCCTCGCGCGCGGCATCGAGACGGCGCAGCTCGCCGAGATCGACCTCATGCGCGGGATGCTCGCCCGCTTCGGCGAGTAGCCGTTCATCCGTCACACCTGCGACGGGTCAACGGCCCGAGCCGCCTGATCGTGGCGGATGAGGCGCGACGGCGATCCGGGCGGCGAAGTCAGGCCTCGACCGAGGCGGCGGCGGCGAGCTGCTCGGCGAAGAGCCGCGCGTAGAGGCCGCCGGCGGCGAGCAGCTCCGCGTGGCTGCCCTGCTCGGCGATGCGCCCCGCCTCGACGACGAAGATGACGTCGGCGCCCGACGACGGTCGACAGCCGGTGCGCGATCGCGAGCGTCGTGCGGCCCTTCGAGGCGTCGTCGAGCGCGCGCTGCACGATGCGCTCCGAGACGGTGTCGAGGGCGCTCGTGGCCTCGTCGAGGATGAGCACCGCCGGGTCCTTGAGCAGCACCCGCGCGATCGCGACACGCTGCTTCTCGCCGCCCGAGAGCCGGTAGCCGCGCTCCCCGACGATCGTGTCGTAGCCGTCGGGGAACGACGCGATGGTGTCGTGGATGTTCGCCGCCCGCGCCGCCGCCTCGAGCTCGGCATCCGTCGCATCCGGCTTCGCGTACCGCAGGTTCTCGGCGATCGTCGCGTGGAAGAGGTAGGTCTCCTGGCTCACGATGCCGATGGAGTCGACGAGCGAGCTCCGGTCGAGGTCGCGCACATCCTCGCCGGCGAAGAGCACGCGACCCGCGGTGACCTCGTGGAGCCGCGGGACGAGGTAGGAGATCGTCGTCTTGCCGGCGCCCGACGGTCCGACGAACGCCGCGTACGTGCCCGGGGCGAGCGAGAAGGTCACGCCCGAGAGCGTCGTGGGGGCGTCGTCCGACTGGTCGGGGTAGCGGAAGTGCACGTCCTCGAAGGCGACCTCGCCGAGTCGGGTCGGGTCGACGGGCTTCGCGTCGGGCTTGTCCTGGATGCGCGGCACGAGGTCGAGGTACTCGAAGATGCGGGCGAACAGCGCCTGCGACGTCTGGAGGTCGAGCGCGACGCGGAGGAGGCCCCATGAGGGGCCACATGAGGCGGGCCTGCACGGTCGTGAACGCGACGACGGTGCCGGCGGTCACGGCGACGTCCTGCGTGATGAGCCATGCCGCGANNAGGTAGATGANNGCNGGNANNGTCGACAGCACGACGTTGACGACNGCGAAGAACCACTGCCCCGCCATCGCCTGNCGCACCTGNAGCTNGATCTGNCGNNCGTTCTCGNCGGCGTAGCGNTCGACCTCGGTCTGCTGCCGGTTGAACGCCTTCGCGAGCAGCACGCCCGAGACGCTCAGCGTCTCCTGCGTGATCGCCGTCATCTCCGACAGCGACTCCTGCGTCTTGGTGGCGATGCGCGCCCGCACCTGCCCGACGCGGCGCTGCACGAGCACGAGGAGCGGGAACAGCACGACCGCGACGATCGTCATCTGCCACGACAGCAGGATCATGGCGACGAGCGCCGCGATGACGGTGACGGTGTTGCCGACGACGCTCTGCACCGTGTTGCTGAGCACGCCCGCGACGCCGCCGACGTCGTTCTGGAGGCGGGACTGGATGATGCCCGTCTTGGTGCGCGTGAAGAAGCCGAGCTCCATCGACTGGAGGTGCGAGAACAGCCGGACGCGGAGCGCGCCCATGACGCTGTTGCCGATCCGGGCGGTGAGGTAGGTCTGGGCGACGCCGAGCCCCGCGGCGGCGAACCACGCCAGCAGCATGAGTCCGACGAGCTGGAGCAGCACGGGCACGTCGGGGCGACCCTCGGGAGGGAACAGGCCGCGGTCGAACGCCTGCTGCGTGAGCAGCGGCGGCAGCACGCCCAGCGCGGCGCTGCCGAGGACGAGCGCGATCGTGAGGATGAGGGGCCCGCGGTAGGGCCGGAACAGGCCGCCGATGCGGGAGAGCAGGTCGGGGATGCGCGGGGCGTCGGCGTTGAGGGCGCGCTGCACCTCGGCGTCGCGTGCGCCGACTCCGCGGCCGCCCGGGGGTGTCATGCCCCGGCCGCCCATGCTCATCCTCGAAGCCTACGCCGCGGCGGGACCGCGACGACGGGTGCGGGGAAGTAGGGGGCGTCCATCGACGACAGGTTACGACACATCGTCGATATATCGCTACGTCTAGCGCCAGGGTTCACCCCTGCTGGACAGCCCCGACGGTCACATCTAAGGTTTAGTCATCCTGGGTCGACCGTCGGCCCCCGGCCCCGGACCCGCCCGCGGCCCCGGCACCGGCGCGGAAACCCCGAACCACGCAGTTCCACCACTGCGCCCCGCCGACGCCTCCCGCTCGACGGTGCGCCCGCAGGAGACCATGCCACACCTCGTGCTCGCCGATCTGCGCCGCACCGTCGACGACGCCCTCGCCGCCGGGGACGTGGACTCCGCGCTCGACGCCGTGCGCCCGCAGGCCCGCGCGCTCGCCGCGGAGGTCGGCGCGGACTTCCGCGAACTCATCTCCCGCATCCCCGAGACGGCGTGGCAGCACGACGCGGGCATCGCGAGCGCGATGGGCGCGAGCTACCGCGCCGCCGGCTCGCCGAGCGGGTCGTCGGCGATCGGCTACTTCCACGCCGCGGAGGCCGCCCTCGCGGAGGCGCCGCGGAGCGCCGATCCCGACCGGGTCGCCGTGTGGCTCGGCCACGCCGCCGCGCTACGGTCCCTCGGTCGACTGGATGCCGCGGCGCGCTACGTGCAGCGCACACGCGACCTCGACGGGCCGGGCAGCGTGCTCTCCGTGCCCGTGCGCGTCGAGCTCGGAGCGCGCAGCACGCTCGAATCGGGCCTCATCGACCTCCACCTCGGCAACGTCGACGCCGCCCGCCGGCAGCTCGAGTTCGCCCACGGCCTCGCCCCGGAGAACCTCACCCGGGCCGAGCGGATCGAGTGCCTCGGCGGGCTCGCCATCCTCGAGTACTTCCAGGCGCACCTCGAGACGGGCGCGGCGGACGCGCGTGCCGCCCGCGAGCTCGCCGCCGGAACCGACCTCCTCGCGAGCGGCTACGGCGCCGCCGCGCTGCTCGCCGAGACGCTCCTCGCCCTCGACCGCGGCGACCTCGACGCCGCGGCCGCAACGGAGGCGGAGCTCCTCGCCGCCGCGCACCGCGCCGACTGGCAGCCGTTCGCGTTCGTCGTCGCCGGGATGCGGCGCTTCCGCCTCGGGCTCCCCGCCGAGGCGCTCGACTTCCTCCAGCGCGCACGGCAGGGGTTCCGCAGCTGGAGTCCCGCAGGCCTCGGGCTCGGCGGGGAGGAGCTCATCCGCGCGTGGATCCTCATCACGCTCGACCAGGGCGCGGAGGCGTGGGAGATCCTGCGCCGCCTCGACCCGTTCGAGCACCACGTGCTGTGTCCCGCGCGCCTCGTGGCGCTCCTGCGGCTCGGGCACGGCGATCTGCGCGGCGCGACGGCCGCCCTGCGCGACTGCGAGGAGCTCGGCGACGACCACGCGCCGCGCACCATGATCGACGTGCGCATCCTCCGCGCGGCGATCGAGCTCGCTCGCGGGGAGTCCGGTCTCGCGGACGTGATGTTCGACCGCGCCGTCGCGACGGTGGCACGCACGGGCGCCCGCAGTTCGCTCGGGATGATCCCGCGCGGGACGCTCGCCCGGCTCGCCGAGAGGTCGCTGGAGCGGCCGCACAGCGAGGACGTGCGGGCGCTCCTGCGCGACGTGCTCGCGACGGCGGACGGCGCCGACGGCGAGGTGGAGGCGCTGAGCCACCGCGAGCTGCTCGTGCTCGCGGAGGTCGAGAAGGGGTCGACGGTCGCCGGCATCGCCGCCGCGCTCTACATCTCCCCGAACACCGTGAAGACGCACCTCCGACGGCTCTACCGGAAGCTCGGCGTCGACACGCGTGCGGATGCGATCCGCAAGGCCAGGTCCCTCGGACTGGGTCCCCCGGTCACCCGCGATTCACCCGACTAGACAGATCCGTCGCCCGTCGCCGGTGTGATGTGATCGTCCGTGTTGCATGCGAGGCGCCGTCCCTGATCCCGGCGTCCTCGGTTCGACATGGGCGGGGTCATCCGGCTGGTTACCGGAGGCCCCGCCACCCGTTTAACGACGGAAGGCGCCGCCCGAGGGACGACGCCTTCCGTGAGAAGGGTGTTACGCGAGGGTGACCGTCGCGCCGGCGCCCTCGAGGGCAGCCTTCGCCTTCTCGGCGGTCTCCTTGTTGACGCCCTCGAGCACNTTGCTCGGCGCGCCGTCGACGAGGGCCTTCGCCTCGCCCAGCCCGAGGCTGGTGAGGGTGCGGACCTCCTTGATGACGGCGATCTTGCCGGCGCCGGCGNTCTCGAGCACGACGTCGAACGAGTCCTTCTCGTCNTCGGCGGCGGCNTCGCCACCGGCACCACCNGCGGCCGGAGCGGCAGCGGCGACGGCGACGGGGGCGGCGGCGGTGACCTCGAAGGTCTCCTCGAACTTCTTGACGAACTCCGACAGCTCTATGAGCGAGAGCTCCTTGAACGCCTCGAGCAGCTCGTCGGTGGTGAGCTTGGCCATTTCTTACTCCTTGTTGTTTCTGGGTTCAGATCCGGGCAGCGGTCAGCTGCCGGACTCCTGCTTGGCGCGGAGCGCGTCGACCGTGCGAGCGGCCTTCGCGAGCGGCGCGTTGAACATGTAGGCGGCTCCGAACAGCGAGGCCTTCATGGCACCGGCCAGCTTCGCCAGCAGCACCTCCCGGCTCTCGAGGTCGGCGAGCTTGCCCACCTCCGCGGCGGACAGCGGGGCACCGTCGAAGTAGCCCCCCTTGACCACGAGCAGAGGGTTCGCCTTGGAGAAGTCACGCAGCGCCTTCGCGACGGCGACGGTGTCGCCGTGCACGAACGCGATCGCGGACGGACCAGCGAGCTGGTCGTCGAACGCGCTGATGCCAGCCTCGTTCGCCGCGATCTTGGTGAGCGTGTTCTTCACCACGGCATAGCTCGCGTGATCACGGATCTTCGTGCGCAGCTCCTTGAGCTGGGCGACCGTGAGCCCGCGGTACTCGGTGAGCACGACCGCGTTGGAGTTCCGGAAGTTCTCCGTGAGCTCCGCGACCGTGGCTTCCTTGTTCGCCATGGCGTTCCGTTCTGTGGTGTGTGAATCTCGGATGTCCGCAGCCCGGGTCCTACGAAAAAAGCTCCGGCGCACGCGCACGGAGCCACCCCGAGGGGAACTTCACACACCTGCGCAGGCTTCCTCGCGGAACTTAGTCCGCACGCGAACGTGCGGAACCGGCGGTCTACGGCCTCGTCGAGGATACGCCACGGATGCCGAACCGGCAAACCGGGATCACTCGGCCGCGGCGTCCTCCGTGGCGGGGTCCTTCGGGGCGGTCTTCTTCGCGCGCTTCTTCGGGGCGGGGGACTCGAGGGCGGCGCGCTCCTCCGCGGACTCGACCGCCGGGGCCCCCTGCGGCTCCGGCTCGACCTGCTCCGCGGTCGCCTCCTCGGCGGGCGGGCGCCGACGGCGGATCGACGGCACGACGAGGGCGACGACGATGATCGCGAACAGCACGGCGAGCACAGCGACCGCGAGGCCCACGCCCGTGTTCGGGTCGCCCGACGCGACGGGGGCGCCGGAGTCCGCCGGGAGGATCGCGACGTCCTCGATCGGGACGGGCGTGCTGAGTCCCGTCGTGCCCGGGACGAGCGGCGTGAGGGTGCCGTCCTCGGCGAGCGCGAGCCACGCCGACGACTGCGGGTCGTGCACGAGCGAGGCGCCGTCGGGCACCTCGGAGAGCGCGACGGCGAGGTCGGCGTCGCGGACGAACGAGGCGAGCTCCGGCGCGACGGAGGCGGGGTTGATCCAGATGGTGGCGAGGCCGACGGGCTCGTCGCCGATCGAGATCGGCACGACCCACTCGTTGACCAGCTCGACGTAGCGCTCGGTGTCTTCGCCGTTGCGCAGCGCCTCGCTCCAGGCGTGCACGCGCTCGATCGTGCCGGGCTTCGTCGTGTCGTCGAAGTCGATGCCCTCGCCCGACGGGCCGGGGCCGTAGACGTCGGCGAGCTGGGCGACGAGCGAGCCGTCGGTGGCGAAGGCGCGCACCTCGGACGGCACCGAGCCCTCGGCGGTCGCGGCGAGCGCGACCCCGGCGGGGGCGAGGGCGGCGGCGAGCAGGCCGACGAGGGCGGCCGCGAGCGCGCTGCGGAACCGGGGCATCCGAGCGCCTTTCTGTCGGGGGCGCCCCTAGTCTCTCACTCCGGAGCGCCGTGCCGGTGGATGTCCGCGCGGTGACGCAGACTGGACACGTGACCCTCGCGCAGCCGATGCTCCCCCTGTGGGACGAGCCGAAGCGCACCCACCGCGATCGGGTGCTCGCGCACCAGAGCGACCGGGTCGCCTGGCTCAAGGCCCGCGCGCGGGGGGTCACAGCGACCGACGTCGCACGGCTCACGAGCGAGCGCGCCGTGCAGCGGCTCGCGATGGAGAAGCTCCTCGGCTCGCGATTCGGCGGCAACGCCTACACCGAGCACGGCCGGCGGCGGGAGCCGGCGATCGGCCGCTGGGCGGGTCGCGTCTACGGGATGCGCGCCTCCAACGAGCTGTTCCACGCCGAGGGCAACCCGCTCCACCTCGCGACGCCCGACGGGCTCCGGGAGGTCGGGGACCGTGTGGAGCTGTGCGAGATCAAGACGACGTCGCACTCCTGGCGCGGCATCCCCCGCCACTACCTCCGGCAGGTGTGGTGGCAGCAGTACGTGCTCGGCGCCGAGCGCACCCTCGTCGTCTGGGAGCGCCACGACGAGTTCGTCCCCGTCTCCGACGAGCCCGAGTGCCGCTGGGTCGACCGCGACGACGCCGAGATCGCGAAGCTCGTCGGGCTAGCCGACGACCTCCTGCGCGCCATGCGGCGCGACCCGTCCGACCGGCGCTGACCCGGGCGGCTCGACGGGCCTGCGCTCGAAGGCGATCGCGAGCCCGTAGATCGCGAGCCACGCGATGCCCACCGTCGTCGCGACGAACTCGAAGCGGCTGCCGATCCACGCGTAGAAGTCGAACAGCGACATGAGTCCGCCCGCGCCGGCGATGATCGCGACCGAGAGCGCCGCGACGAACGAGAACCGGCGGATGACGCGGTGACCGACCGCGAACGCGCACTGCAGCATCGCCCACGCGGCGAACGCGAACGCGAGGGCAGCGGCGGTGACGTGTCCGAGGTCCTGCCACGAGAGGTCGGGTCCGAAACGCGGCACGGGGCAGCCGCTCGTGCACGGCACCTGCGACGCGAACAGGAACAGCGCGCTCGAGATCGCGATGCTCACCGACGGCCGCCACCGGCGGAGGACGGGCGCGCGGGAGACGATCCGGCGCCCGGCCCACGCCACGAGCAGTCCGCCGGCGACGATGAGCAGGAGCGCGCGCTCGAACCAGGCCGCGGTCGGCTCGCCGTCGGCGCCGAGCTCGCTCACGTAGAGCTCGCGAGGCACCCCGAGGCGGGCGACCCAGATGATGACGAGGGCGGCCGTCACGCTCACGGTGCCGAGCGCGGCGAGGATGCGGTCGCGCATCCTCAGTCCGCGGCCGTGCGCAGCGGCCAGCGTCCGCGTCGCGACACCCAGATGATCGCCGCGCCGACGCCGCCGATGACGGCGGCGATGAGCACGACGTAGAACGCGACGGAGACGTAGCCGAGGTCGGAGTTGGCGGGGTTGAGGAACGGGTACGGATACCAGCCGATGACGTAGTCGGGGGTTGAGCGCCGCCTGCGTCGGGTCGACGACGAACGGCCCCCGGAGCATCGTGTAGACGGCCCAGACGACGGGGAAGGCGACGACGACGCCGATGTGCCGCCACTCGAGCGCGCGCCGGCCGGGCGCGAACAGCCAGTCGACGACGAGCAGGAGCGGCCCGGCGACGTGGAGGATCTCGTTCGACCAGCCGAGCGTCGCGCCCTCGCTCACCTCGATGCCGCGCAGGAGGGTGTTGTAGACGATCCCGGTCGTCGCCATGTAGGCGGTCACGGACGCGCGCGCGACGGTGTAGGCGACCGGGTCCTCGCCGCGCCCGCGCACGAGGAGGACGGCCCCGATGAGCAGGACGACGACCGACAGCACGTTGGAGTCGACGGTGAAGAAGGAGAAGAAGTTGACCGCCGGGACGCCGTTCTCGTCGACGCCGTGCTCGGCGCGGAACGCGAGCGAGTGGACGTACTGGCCGATGATCGCCGCCGCGATCGCGGCCGCGCCGACGAGCCGGAGGAGGATGAAGAGGACGCGCACGCGAGGTCTCGCTTTCCGGGGCGCTCGCCCCCGCACGCATGCTAGCGGGAGGCGCGACGCAGCGTAGCTTTCACGCGTCGGTGACGGCGGCGTAACACCGCCGACTCATGCGCCCCTTTTACTGTGGGAGGGGAAGGCGGGTTGACCACACGATGACGACGATGCGCGCGATGACGATGCCGCGAGCCGGTGGGGCGGAGGTGCTCGCTCTCGCCGAGGTCGAGCGCCCGGTGCGTGTGAACGCCGAGATCCTCGTGCGGGTCGTCGCGGCGGGCGTGAACCCGATCGACGCGAAGACTCGCGCCGGCCGCGGGGCCTTCCCGGGCATCGCGTCGTTCCCCGCGGTGCTCGGCAACGACTTCAGCGGCGTCGTCGTCGAGGCGCCGTTCGAGGCGCACCCCTTCCAGCCGGGCACCGAGGTGTACGGGATGGGCATGGTGCCGCGACTGGCGGGCGCCTACGCCGAGTACGTGAGCGTGCCGCAGATGTGCGTCGCCCGCAAGCCGTCGCGCCTCTCCCATGTGGAGGCCGCCGCGGTGCCGCTCGCGGCCCTCACCGCGTGGGGCATGGTGGTCGAGACCGCGAAGGCGCACGAGGGGCAGCGGATCCTGATCCACGCCGGAGCCGGGGGAGTCGGGCACTTCGCGGTGCAGTTCGCGTCGTACTTCGGCGCGCACGTCGTCGCGACGGGCTCGGCCCGCAACGCCGGCTGGCTGAGGGATCTCGGCGCCGCGGAGGTCGTCGACTACACGGCGGTGCGGTTCGAGGAGGTGCTCGACCCGGTGGATGCCGTGATCGACCTCATCGGGAACGTGCAGGACGAGACGGGGTCGCGGTCGCTGCGCGCGCTGCGTCCGGGCGGACTCGTCGTGAACGGGCCGACGGGGTCGTGGCCGACGCTCGCCGAGGAGGCCGAGGCGGCGGGGGTGCGTGCGACGGGCTACCGGGTGTCGCCGGACGGGTCGACCCTCGCGGTCATCTCCCGGCTGCTCGAGTCGGGCGACGTGAAGGTCTACGTCGACCAGGTGTTCGATCTGGAGGACGCCGCGGAGGCGCACCGGGCGATCGAGGGCGGTCACACGCGCGGCAAGATCGTGCTCAAGGTCGCCGAGAGCTGACCGCCTCCCGCTCAGCCGCGGAACGCCGGGATGCCGGTGATGGCCTGCCCGATGACGAGGGCGTGCACCTCGTCGGTGCCCTCGTAGGTGCGCACCGACTCGAGGTTGGCGGCGTGCCGCATGGGCGAGTGGTCGAGGGTGATCCCGTTGCCGCCGAGCATCGCGCGCGCCTCGCGGGCGATGCGGAGGGCTGCGCGCGTGTTCGACAGCTTCGCCATCGAGATCTGGTGCGGCTCGAGCCGTCCGGCATCCTTCGCCCGCCCGAGGTGGAGCGCGAGGAGTTGTCCGTTGCCGATCTCGACCGCCATGTCGGCGAGCTTCGCCTGGGTGAGCTGGAACGCGGCGAGCGGTCGGCCGAACTGCTGCCGCTCCTGTGCATAATCGAGGGCCGCGCGGTAGGAGTCGCGGGCCGCCCCCATGACGCCCCACGCGATCCCGTAGCGGGCCTCGTTGAGGCACGCGAACGGCGCGCGCAGCCCCTCGGCACCGGGCAGTCGCGACGACTCGGGCACGCGGACGCCGTCGAGCGCGATGTCGCACTGGATGCTCGCGCGCAGCGAGAGCTTCCGCGGGATCGGCGTCGCGGTGAACCCGCGGGCGTCGGTGGGCACGAGGAACCCGCGCACGCCGTCGTCGGTGCGCGCCCAGACGACGGCGACCTGCGCGACCGACGCAAGGCCGATCCACCGCTTCGCGCCCGTGATCACCCAGTCGTCGCCGTCGCGCCGTGCGGTCGTCGTCATGCTCCCGGGGTCGGAGCCGGAGCCGGGCTCGGTGAGCCCGAAGCAGCCGATGACCTCGCCCGCCGCCATCCGCGGCAGCCACTCGGCCTTCTGCTCCTCGGAGCCGTGCTTCGCGATCGCGCTCATCGCGAGCGAGCCCTGCACCGACACGAAGGTGCGCAGGCCCGAGTCGCCCGCCTCGAGCTCCTGCGCCGCGAGGCCGTACTCGACGGCGGAGCGCCCGGCGCAGCCGTAGCCCTCGAGGTGCATGCCGAGCACCCCGAGCCGGCCGAGCTCGGGCACGAGTTCGAGCGGGAACTCGGCACGCTCGAACCAGTCGGCGATCCGCGGGCGCACCGCCTCGTCGACGAAGGCGCGGACGCGCGTGCGCACGGCGCGCTCCTCCTCGGTGAGGAGTGCGTCGAGGTCGAGGAGGTCGTACGGGTCCGGCATGTCGCCACCCTAAGCCCGTGCGGACGCGTCCTCGGCCGCGCGATCCCTAGGGTGAGAGGGATGAGCGTCTTCGACTTCTTCGCGCACCCGGCACTGCCGCGCCCGGCCGTCGACGCCGCGACCGCGCGGGAGGTGGCGCGCGACCGATACGGCCGCGACGGCGAGGTCGTCGAGCTCGGCAGCAACCAGGATCGCAACTTCCGGATCGACGCTCCCGACGGTCGCGCGCTGCTCAAGTTCGCCAACCCCGCCTTCGGGGCGGCGGAGCTCGAGGCGCAGGGGCTCGCGGCTGCCGCGGTCGCCGCCTCCGGCATCCCGGCCCCGCGCGTGCTGCCCGCGTCCGACGGCGCGGAGCTGCTCGAGCTCGCGGTCGGCGACGCGACCCTGCGGGTGCGGCTGCTCGACTACGTCGAGGGGGAGCCGCTCAGCGACCACGGCCCGTTCACGGCGGAGGAGGCGCGGCGCCTCGGCGGGCTGTCGGGTCGCGTCGCGGCCGCCCTCGCGCCGCTCGAGCATCCGGGGTTCGCGCAGCGCACCCAGTGGAACCTCCGCGACGGCGCCGAGATCGTGCGACTGCTCGGCGACAGCATCCCGGATGCCGGCCGCCGCGAGCGCGTACGGGACGTCGCCATCGCGGCGGAGGCGGCCCTCGCTCCCCTGCGCGACGCCCTCCGCACCCAGCCGATCCACGGCGACCTCACCGACGACAACCTCGTCGCGACGCCGGGGTCGGATGCCTGGGGCGTCATCGACTTCGGCGACGTCGCCGAGAGCTGGGCGGTCGCGGAGCTCGCGGTGACGTGCGCCGCGATCCTGCACCACAACCCGCGCGACCCGCTCGTCGTGCTCGACGCCGCCGAGGGGTTCCACGCCGTCCATCCCCTCACCGACGCCGAGGTCGCCGCGCTGTGGCCGCTCGTGCAGCTGCGGGCCGCGACGCTCGTCGCGAGCGGCGAGCACCAGGTGTCGCTCGAGGCCGACAACGTCTACGCCTCGCAGAACCGCCGGCAGGAGTGGCGCTCGTTCGACGTCGCCGCGTCGCTCGACGCGGGGGTCGTGACGACGCTCCTGCGCCACCGGCTCGGCGACCGCGCGGAGCCGTTCACCGTGCCCGCGGGAGCGGGGCTCGTCGACGCGTCCGCCGCGACGCCGCTCGACCTGTCGGCGACGTCACCGCTCCTCGACGAAGGCGCCTGGCTCGACGCCGGTGCCGAGTCACGACTCGCCGCCGCGCACGCACCGTGCGTGACGGCGTGGGGCGAGGCCCGGCTCACCCGGGCCGCGGTGCGCTCGCGTCGCGGCACCGCGACCGTCCCGCTCGGCGTCGAGCTCACCGTCGCCGAGCCCGCTCCCGTGACGGCACCCGCCGCCGGTGAGCTACGTCGCGACGGGGCGACGCTCGTGCTCGAGACCGCGGAGTTCGACCTCTGGCTCGACGGCCTCGACGTCGACGCGGCGACCCTCGGACCGGTCGCGGCCGGTGCCGTCCTCGGGGAGCTCCCGGCACACGCGCGGCTCGCCGTGCAGGTGTCCCGGGTGCGGGGAGAGCGGCTCCCGTTCCTCGTCCCGCCCGCCGTCGCCGCCGCCGCGCGTCTCACCAGCCCCGACCCGTCGGCCCTCCTCGGCCGCGCCCCCTGGCCGTCGTCCGAGACCGCGGACGACGTGCTCGCACTCCGCGACGCGCACTTCGCGCGCGTCCACGAGCGCTACTATGCGCAGCCGCCGCGGATCGAGCGCGGCTGGCGGGAGCACTTCGTCGACACCGACGGCCAGGCCTACGTCGACCTCGTCAACAACGTCGCGACCGCCGGCCACGCGCACCCCCGGCTCGTCGCGGCTGTCGCCCGGCAGTGGGCGCTCCACAACTCCAACTCGCGGTTCAACTACGGCGCACTCGCCGCGTTCAGCGTCCGGCTGGCCGAGCTCGCGCCTCCCGGACTCGACGCGGTGTTCCTCGTCAACTCCGGCTCCGAGGCCGTCGATCTCGGCATCCGCCTCGCGACCGTCGCGACGGGCCGCGACACGATCGTCGCGATGCGCGAGGCCTACCACGGCTGGACGATCGGGTCGGATGCCGTCTCCTCGTCGATCGGCGACAACCCGCGCGCGCTGGAGACCCGNCCGTCGTGGGTGANGCTCGTCGACGCCCCCAACACCTTCCGCGGCACCCACCGCGGCGCCGACTCCGGGCCGCGCTACCTCGCCGACCTCGAGGCCGACCTCGAGCGCTGGGACGCCGAGGGCGTGCGGATCGCCGGGTTCCTCGCCGAGCCCGTGTACGGCAACGCGGGGGGCGTCCTGCTCCCGGACGGCTACCTCGCGGGGGCGTACCGGATGATCCGCGAGCGCGGCGGGGTGTGCATCGCCGACGAGGTGCAGGTCGGCTACGGGCGCCTCGGGTCGTACTTCTGGGGACACGGAGCAACAGGGCGTCGTGCCCGACATCATCACGATCGCGAAGGCGATGGGCAACGGGCATCCGCTCGGCGCGGTCATCACGACGCGCGAGATCGCGGAGGCGTTCGCCGCCGAGGGCTCGCTGTTCTCCTCGGCCGGCGGGAGCCCGGTGAGCTGCGTGGTCGGCTCCACCGTGCTCGACATCATGGCCGACGAGCGCCTCGTCGAGAACGCCGCCGAGGTCGGCGGGCACCTCAAGCGCCGACTCGAGGAGCTCGCGCGGCGGCATCCGATCATCGGCGCCGTGCACGGCCTCGGGCTCTACCTCGGCGTCGAGCTCGTGCGCTCACGGGACACCCTCGAGCCCGCGACCGCGGAGACCGCCGCGATCTGCGAGGCCCTGCTCGAGGAGGGATGCATCGTGCAGCCGACCGGCGACCACCGCAACGTGCTCAAGATCAAGCCGCCGCTCGTCATCACCCGCGAGAGCGTCGATTGGTTCGCCGACGCCCTCGACCGGGTGCTCGTCGGATACCGCTAGAGCTCAGAGGATGAGCTCGCGGACGAAGTCGTCCTCGTAGCGGTCGCCGACGAGGAAGCGCTTCACGCCGACGCGCGCGAACCCGGCCTTCTCGTAGAATCGGTTGGCGCGCGCGTTCTGCTGGTTGACTCCGAGCCACATCGCCGCGGCGCCGCGCGCCCGCGCCTCCGCCGCCGTCGCCTCGACCAGGCGCGGGGCGAGGCCGGCGCCGTGGGCGTCGGGGGGCACGTAGAGCTTGCTGAGCTCGCACGTCGGCCGGGTCGTGATCGCCGCCGCGACGTCGGCGTCGTACGGCTCCCCCATCACGAGGAGCGTGTAACCGCGGAACTCTCCGGCAGCGTCGACGGCGACGAAGACGGCACGGTCGGGATCGGCGAGGTACGCGTCGAAGCGCTCCTCGCTGAGGTTCGCGGCGAGGAACTTCGCGATCGCCTCCGGCGTCACGTGCGGCGGGCACGCGAGGGGGAAGGTGAGCGCAGCAAGACGGGCGAGTGCCGGGGAGTCCCCGGCACCCGCCCGTCGGATGCTGATCTCGGTCAGAGCACGCTGACGTCGAGCGGCACACCCGGACCGAAGGTGGTCGAGAGCGACCCCTTCTGGATGTAGCGGCCCTTCGACGAGCTCGGCTTGGCGCGGTTGATCTCGTCGAGCGCGGCCTTGAGGTTCTCGGCGAGCTGCTCGCTCGAGAAGCCGGCCTTGCCGATGACGAAGTGCACGTTCGCGTGCTTGTCGACGCGGAACTCGATCTTGCCGCCCTTGATGTCCGAGACGGCCTTCGCCGGGTCGGGGGTGACGGTGCCGGTCTTCGGGTTCGGCATGAGGCCACGGGGGCCGAGCACCTTGCCGAGACGGCCGACCTGACCCATGAGCTCCGGGGTGGAGACGGCCGCGTCGAACGCGGTGTAGCCGCCGGCGACCTTCTCGATGAGCTCGGCGCCGCCGACCTCGTCGGCGCCCGCGGCCTTGGCGGCCTCGGCGGCCGGACCGGTCGCGAACACGATGACGCGGGCGGTCTTGCCCGTGCCGTGCGGCAGGATGACCGTGCCGCGCACCATCTGGTCCGCCTTGCGCGGGTCGACGCCCAGCTTGAGCGCGACCTCGACGGTCGCGTCGAACTTCTTGGAGCCGGTCTCCTTGACGACGGACACGGCCTCGGCGGGCGCGTAGAACTTGCCGGCCTCGATCTTCTCGACGGCGGCGCGGTAGGCCTTCGACTTCTGAGCCATGATTACGCCTCCACCGTGATCCCCATCGAACGGGCGGTGCCCGCGATGATCTTCATGGCCGCCTCGACGTCGTTCGCGTTGAGGTCGGCCTGCTTCTGCTCGGCGATCGCGCGCACCTGGTCCTGGGTGAGCTTCGCGACCTTCACCGTGTGCGGGGTCGACGACCCCTTCTGCACGCCGGCGGCCTTCTTGATGAGCTCCGCGGCCGGCGGGGTCTTGAGGATGAACGTGAACGAACGGTCCTCGTAGACCGTGATCTCGACCGGGATGACGTTGCCGCGCTGCGACTCCGTGGCCTCGTTGTAGGCCTTGCAGAACTCCATGATGTTCACGCCGTGCTGACCGAGCGCGGGGCCGATCGGCGGGGCGGGGTTGGCCTGGCCGGCGTTGATCTGGAGCTTGATCAGGCCGGTCACCTTCTTCTTAGGCGCCATGATTCCTTCTCTGGTTCGAGCATCCTGACGGATGCGCTCCCGCACACCGGGCGGTTCCCGGCAGCGGTGGGTGTCGCCGACGCTCCGTGGAGCGGGCAGCCGCCTGAGCTTACGTCACCCGAACCGCAGACGCCAACGCGGGGCGGTCCGCGCACTGACCGGGGACGGTCCACCGCCAGGGTTCCCAGGCCACTAACATCCTGACTAAAGATCAGGTACACGACGAAGTGGAGACGGATGAGCGCTGGTGCGGCCGAGCCGACGCCCGAGGAACGGCTCTGGGCGTCCGATCCGACCACTCCGCCGACCGTGCTCGCGGAGCTCGCCCGGTATCCGGAACTCCGGCGCCTGGTGCGCGAGCACCCCGCCGTCTACCCGGACCTCGTCGCCTGGATCGACGCGCAGCCGGACGAACCGGATGCCGCCGCGCCGACAGTCAGCACGGGGGCGAGCCGCCGACCGCTGTGGGTCGCCGCCGGGGTCGCCGTGGTCACGCTCGCCGCCGCCGGGGTCACGCTCGGCATCGTGCAACCCTGGGCACCCTCGGCCGACGCCGCCGAGTCCCCGGTCGGCACCGCGCTCGGCACGCCGACGCCGACCGCCACACCGACGCCGACCCCGACGCCGACGCCGACGCCGGAGCCCGCGGTCCCGGTGCCGGGCACCGTCGTGGTGAGCGCCGGCGCGAACCTCCGAGCGGGGCCGTCCACGACCGCCGAGAAGATCGGCGCCTACGTCTACAACGCAACGGTGGAGATCCGATGCCACGTCCGCGGAGACACGGTCTCGGACGCCCTCGGCACGACCGACGTCTGGTACGGGGTCGGCGAGGGCTACATCTCCGGCGCGATCCTTCAACCGAACGACCCGAGCGCGGTGGTGCCCTGTGAGTGACAGCGAGAACGAGGCCGCGGACGCCCCGCGCGGCTGGTACGACGACGGCACGGGGCGACAGCGGTATTGGAACGGCACCGCCTGGACCGATCACTTCGCCGACACCTACGCCGCGCGCGTCACGGCGCCGCGAGCGTCGGGCGGGATGCGGGCGCTGTGGCGCGGCTGGAACTCCCGCGAGCGCTGGGTCGCCGCCGGGTCGGCCGCGGGCACCGTCATCGGCATCCTCGGACTCGTCATCCCGCTCGCGGTCGCCGACCGCAGCGCCTCGGGCGACACCGTCGCGGTCCACAGCCAGGTCGGCGACGGAGGACTCGTCGCCGCGGACTCGCGCCTCGAGCCCGTGTCCGCCGGGCTGTCGGCGAGCGCAAGCGGCCTGACGGCGGACACCGAGAAGGTGACGATCTGGGCGGTGCCCGTGGACGCGCCTTGGCACGAGCTCTTCGCGCTGCATGTGTGCGAAGTCGACAGCAACTGGAACGACACCCCGCGGGGCCTGGCGGACACGGCGGCGGCGGACGCCTGGATCGAGCGTCACGGCGTGCCCACGACGCCGCATCACCTCTGGGCCACCATCACGAACACCGCCGGGACGGGCGTCATCACCGTGAGCGCGATCCGTCCCCAGGGAACCTTGACCCCGGCACCGGACCGGGTGTGGGTCCACCAATCCCAATGCGCCGGCAGGGGAGACTGCAGCGAGCTCATCAACGCCCGGATCGCACTCGGCACCGACCCGGTCGCCGTGTTCGGCGACCCTCCGATCTACGACTGCGGCGGCAGCCTCTCCGACGTGGTGGCCTACCCCGGCGATCCCGTCGTATTCGATGTGGCACCCGGCCAGGCCCGCCCGCTGTACCTCACGTGGACGCAGACCGAGGACTTCGTCGGACGCGTCGTCGCGACGCTCACCGCGAGCGGGCAGACCTCGACGCTCGACCTGAGCCCCGGCAACACCGACATCACCTCGATCGCCGTCAACCTCCAGGCGACGCTCGAGCTCGGCGGCGGCAGCTTCGTCGACTTCATCTGCGACCCCGACGGCAACCTCCCCGCCCGGGAGCAGGACCCCACCAACGAGATCTCCAACTGCACCCTCGACCAGTGGCTCGCCATGATCGGAAAGGGCTGAACGGCATGGCCGACAACGCCAGGCGCCCGACGCCGCCACCGCCGCCCGCGCCGCCCCCCGCCGCCGTGGCCGCACCCGGCGCCGCCCCCCGCCCGTGGTGGCAGCGCACCTGGGCGATCGTGTCCGGCCTCGTCGCCGTGATCGGCGCCGTGACGGGAGTGGTCGGCGTCATGCCCATCCTGTTCCGGAACGCGACGACGCTCGACACCTTCACGGTGACGGTCGAGCCCGCGGAGTCGTCGCGGATCGCCGTCTTCGCCGTGCCCCTCACCGCCGACTGGGAGACCTTCCCGACGTCGCAGGCCGTCTGCGACGACGGGCAACTCGCCTGGCTGGAGGCGCGCGGGACGCGCCTGGTCGAGCGGTTCCTGGTGTCGGTGTCCAACACGGCCGACCAGGGCGCGATGCTGAGCCTCAAGGACTTCCGCGGCGAGGGCGAGGCGAGTGCACCCGGCCCGACGCACGTCGCCGTGACCTGCGACCAGGCCGGCGCAGGGGCGTCCACCCTCCGCTCGGCGCTCGTCGATCCGTCGAGCGGCCGCGTCGGCGTCTACGTCGTCGAGTCGGACCCGTCGGTCCCGCCGAGCCCGCTCGTGTTCAACCTCGCGCCCGGTGAGAACGGCCAGTTCGCGCTGACCCTCCGGAGCTCCGCCGACTTCGTCGGGTCGATCGTCTTCACCGAGGCGCTCGGCGACGAGTCGCGAACGATCGCGCTGCCCTTCGACGACGACGTGGAGCTGCCGGGCACGGCGTCGACCCGCTTCACGGTGAAGGACGGCGAGCTCGCCTGCGACGGAGTCGAGGACTGCACGCCCGCCGACACCATCGCGGCCCTGCTCCGGGCGGCCGGCCTCTCCTGAGACGGGGCCGGCACCCGGGCGGGAGCCTGAGTGCTAGAGCTTCGTGACCTGGTCGAACGACAGCTCGACCGGGGTCTCGCGCTCGAAGAGCGAGACGAGGACCGTGAGCTTGCCGCTCTCCGGCTTGATCTCCGAGATCGTGCCGGGGAGGCCCGCGAACGAGCCCTCCTTGATCGTGATCGTCTCGCCGACCTCGAAGTCGACCTCGGCCGGGATGACCCGCGCGGCCGCGCCCTTGCCGGCGGCCTTGCCGCCCGCGGCGCCCTTGACCGGAGCCTCGACGACCTGCACGAGGCTCTTCAGCATGTTGAAGGCCTCCTCGAAGCGCAGCGGCGTCGGGTTGTGCGAGTTGCCGACGAAGCCGGTGACGCCCGGCGTGTGGCGCACGACCGACCACGAGTCCTCGTTGAGGTCCATGCGGACGAGCACGTAGCCCGGGATGCGCACGCGGTTGACGAGCTTGCGCTGCCCGTTCTTGATCTCGACCACGTCCTCCATCGGGACCTGGACCTCGAAGACGTAGTCCTCCATGCCCATCGAGACCTTGCGGCTCTCGATGTTCTGCTTCACGCGCTTCTCGAAGCCCGCGTAGGAGTGGATGACGTACCACTTGCCCGGCTTCGCACGGAGCTCGGCGCGGAACTCCTCGTAGGGGTCGGCCTGGGACTCCTCCTCGGACTCGACCTCCTCCTCGTCGTCCGTCGCGGCGGCGGCGGCGTCGGCCTCCTCCGTGGAGTCGATGTCGAGGGCGTCGTCGACGATCGCGTCGGCCTCCGGGTCCTGGGCGGCGTCGAGGGCGTCGAGGAGCTGCTCGAGCCCCGCCTCGATCGAGTCCTCGTCGTCGCTCTCGTCCTCGTCGATGACGTGGATCGCGGCGTGCTCGGCGGAGTCTGCCGAGTGCTCCTCCTGCTCGAGCACGTTGCCCTCCTGGGCCTCGTCCTCCTCGGAGGACTGCTCGGCGGCGGTCGCGAGGTCGATGTCGCGGCGCGGGTCTTCGGTCACGTTGGGAATTCCTTACTGAGTCACGGCGGATGCCGCAGGGGCTCGCCTAGAGCGTGAAGCCGCTGCCGAAGAGCCAGGACACCGCCTGGAAGAACACGAAGTCGAGGCCGTAGACGAGCGCCATCATGATGGCGACGAACACGATGACGACGATCGTGAAGCTGAGCAGCTCGCGCCGGGTCGGGCGCACCACCTTCGACAGCTCGGTGAACACCTGGCGGATGAACAGGGCGATGCGCGCGAACGGACCGCGACGCTCGTCGCGATCCCGCTTGGCATTCGCGACGAGGTCTTCGCTCGGCTCGTCGATCGCACGTGCCACGACATCCAACCTTTCGTCGATCCCTCCGAAGCCGGAGGGCCGTTCATCAGCTAGCGCTGCGCAGGGCGGACAGGACTCGAACCTGCAACCTGCGGTTTTGGAGACCGCTGCTCTACCAATTGAGCCACCGCCCTCGGCGCGCACCCTGTCATCCACGAGGGGGTCGCGGGCACGCCGAAGCTTGCCGTTTCCGGCAACCCGATCAGTGTACGTCATGGAATCCTTCGCGCGTTCCGCGTCATAGTCCGCGGCACTCGCCGTCTCTTCCTGTGACGGGGCCCAACCACCCCCGCCGCACCACCACACAACTGCATATGGGCGCAACGAAGCTGTGATCAGGAACCACGCACCACCGAAGTCTCGTTCGCCTCACCCACGCTGCGTGTCCCCGGGGACCCGCAGTCACGTGAGGGTCGATGCCGACCTGTTCTCCGCTTCCTGCGGCCGTATCGGACCAGGAAGGCACGAGCCGTGTTCACCACTGCACACCCGCGCGTGGGAACTCCTCAGGGGGAATCCGCACACCGGGACACCATCGGGCGGAAGGCGATGCGCGTCGGCGCGTCCGTCACCGCCCTCGCCGTCGGCGGGGCGCTCGCCCTCGTCGCCCCGCTCTCGGCCTCGGCCGACGAGCGCGCCTCGTCCTACGCGGAGGGCCAGTTCCTCTCCGGGACGCTCCTCGGGATGGACCTCGACCGCGTGCTCGACGCCGTCGGCGCCGAAGCCCGCAACGACGGCAGCCAGCCCACCCAGACCACGAAGGATCCGCTCGACGCCACCGTGCTCGACGCCGTCACCGTCGCGGCGCCGTCGCCGCAGCTCGACCTCGGCGGGGTCCTCCAGCTCGGGCCCGTCGCCCAGTACGCCCAGGCGCGGAGCGACGGGAGCTCCCGCGGAGCGAGCGGCGCCGTCGCCGACGACGGCGCGATCGGCGTCGGCGGCGACCGCTCCACGCCGCCCGCGAACGCGACGCTCGACCTCGCGGCGCTCCTCGGACCGGAGTTCGCCTCCACCCTCGTCGACCTCAAGCTCGAGCTCGGCGCGATCGCCGCGAGCGCCCAGGGGAACCTCGACACCGCGAGCGGCGACTACCAGCTCGCGCACGCCGTGCTCACCTTCAGCAGCCCCGCGATCGCCGGCCTCACGCCGAAGGTCGACTCGGCGCTCCAGGAGGTCGTCGACGCGCTCAACCGCCTCGTCGGCCCCGGCGGCGCACTCGTCGACGAGGTCAACGGCCTGCTCGTGAACCTCGACCCCGTGCTCAACCTGCTCGGCGGGAGCGGCAACGTGACCGCGACGATCAACACCGGCGACCTCTCCAGGGCCGTGCATGCGCTGCTCGAGGAGCAGTACGGGAACGGCGCGGTGTCGTTCTCGCTCGAGACCGGCGTCGTGCGGGTCGACCTCGAGCAGCTCCTCGGCGGCGACCTCAACGACCTCCCGCCGGGCACCGAGCTGCTCACCGACGCGGTCGTCAACCGGATCCTCGAGGGGATCACGACGACCGTCGCGACGATCGCCGACCAGGTGGTCGCGAAGGTCGAGCAGCTGCTCCACGACGCGAAGATCGACATCCACGCCGACCTGTCGGTCGACGTCGCGCAGGCGCCGCTCGTGCAGGAGGTCTGCCGGCTGGTCGACCGCGTCCTCACGACGCCCGTGCTCCGCACCCTCACCGAGGGCGACCTGCGAGGCATCCTGCTCGACAACGGCCTCGGCGGGCTGCTCGGTGGACTGCTCAGCGGGCTCGGGCTCGGCGAGCTGACGAACCGGGTGCTCGGCCTCGGCATCGTCGGGAGCCTCACGGACGGGATCACCGACGGTGTCGGGGACATCGTGCTCGTCGACGGCGTGCTGAAGGAGGTCACGGGCTTCGTCAACCAGACGGTGCAGGACAACGTCTGCAGCTCGACCTCGACGGCCCTCGCGCCGCTCACGACGAGCGTCGTGCTCGACATCGAGGCGACGATCGACCAGTTGCTGAGCGGCGTGGCGGCGAAGGCGGTGGCGGATGTCGACATCCTCGGCATCGACACGGCGCTCGACCTCGGCACGACCCTCCGCGGTCTCGGGGCGACGCTGCGCGACGTCCTGTTCGACGGCGACGGCGGCGTGCAGGCGCTCGTCGACGCCCTCGAGGCGACGCTCGTGCATCCCGCCACGGAGGTGCTGCTCGGCACGAGCGGACAGGGCGGCCTGCTCGGCCTCGGCTCCGTCGGCGACGCGCTGCGCGACATCGTCTCGGTCAAGGTCAACATCCAGGAGCTCCGGATGGTCGCCGACGGGGGCATGGCGGCGATGTCGGGCCGCATGTTCACCCAGACCGCCGTGCGGGTGAGCGTCCTCGGCGACAGCGTCGCGACGGTGAACCTCGCGCAGGCGACCGTCGGCCCGAACATCACGCAGATCGTCGACTGCGTCGACCCCGCCGGCTGCGACGGCGACGACGGCGACCCCGGTGACCCCCCGGGCACGCCGACGGGCGGGGGCGGTGGCGGGAACCTCGCCTACACGGGCGTCGGCATCGCGACGCTGATCGCCGTGATCCTCGCACTGCTGGCAGCGGGTGCCTATCTGGTGCGAGAGAGCTACCGACGCAACCACCCGGTGACGGGGGTCACCGAGTGATCCGGTAGCTCGAACCCGGAAGCCGGAGCGGGAGGCCCCCCAGCGTCATCCCCGCTCCGGCTTCCGCCTGTCCGGGACGCGTCCCGGCGCGCCCCCTAAGCTCGACCCTCGTGGGACGCATCTCGCAGCGCATCGGGTCCATCGCCGAATCGGCCACCCTCAAGGTGGACGCGAAAGCCAAGGCGCTCAAGGCGGCCGGTCGGCCGGTCGTGAGCTTCGCCGCGGGCGAGCCCGACTTCCCGACGCCGGCGCACATCGTCGACGCCGCCGTCGAGGCCGCGCGCGACCCGAGGAACCACCGCTACACGCCCGCGGCGGGCCTCCCCGAGCTCCGCGAGGCGATCGCGGCGAAGACGCGGCGCGACTCCGGACTCGAGGTGCCCGCGTCGCAGGTCATCGTCACCAACGGCGGCAAGCAGGCCGTCTACCAGGCGTTCGCGACGCTCCTCGACCCGGGCGACGAGGTGCTCGTGCCCGCGCCGTACTGGACCACCTATCCCGAGGCGATCAAACTCGCCGGCGGCGTGCAGGTCGACGTCTTCGCGGGTGCCGACCAGGGCTACCGGGTCACCGTCGAGCAGCTCGAGGCGGCGCGCACGCCGCGCACCAAGGTGCTGCTGTTCGTGTCGCCGTCGAACCCGACGGGCGCCGTGTACTCCCCCGAGCAGGTCGCCGCGATCGGCGCCTGGGCGGAGGAGCACGGGCTCTGGGTGATCAGCGACGAGATCTACCAGAACCTCACCTACGACGGCGTCCGCGCGGTGTCGATCGTCGAGGCGACCCCGGCGCTCGCCGACCGCACGATCCTCGTCAACGGCGTCGCGAAGACCTACGCGATGACCGGATGGCGGCTCGGTTGGATGGTCGGCCCCGCCGACGCCATCGCGGGCGCCGCGAACCTCCAGTCGCATCTGTCGAGCAACGTCAACAACATCGCCCAGCGCGCGGCGCTCGCCGCGCTCACGGGACCGCAGGAGAGCGTCGTCGAGATGCGCGAGGCCTTCGACCGCCGCCGCAAGCTCATCGTCGACGGGCTCAACGCGATCCCCGGCGTCGTGTGCCCCGTCCCGGAGGGCGCCTTCTACGTCTACCCCGACGTGACGGGCCTGCTGAACCGGGAGTGGGGCGGGGTGACGCCGACGACGTCGCTCGAACTCGCCGACCTCATCCTCGACCAGGCGGAGGTCGCGGCGGTGCCGGGCGAGGCGTTCGGTCCGAGCGGCTACCTGCGGTTCTCGTACGCGCTCGGCGACGCCGACATCGTCGAGGGCGTCTCGCGCCTGCAGAAGCTCTTCAGCGTCAGCGCGTAGTCGCGGGAAGCAGCACGGAGCGGGCGGTCGCGACGACCTCCGCAGCGACGGCGTCGAGCAACGGGGAGCGCAGGTTCCACTGCTGCCAGTGCAGCGCGACATCGAGGTGGCGCCGCTCATCGAGCACGACGGTGCCGTCCCCCTGCTCGTCGGGCAGCATCCCCCAGCCGAGCCCGAGTCGCACGGCGAGCGCGAAGTCGGCGGACGCGGGGACGAGGTGCCGCGGCGGCTCGAGCGGTCGACGGGCGACGCGCCGGAGGTAGTCGTCCTGCAGGCGATCCTTGTCGTCGAACACGACGACGGGAGCCTCGGCGAGGGATGCGGCATCCGGTCCCCGCGGGAACCAGCGCTCCGCGAACGCGGGCGCCGCACGGGGGCGGTACCGCATGCGTCCGAGCGCGGTCGAGGTGCACCCGGGGACAGGTTCCGCCTGGGACGTGACGGCGCCCATGACGGTGCCCGCGGCGAGCCACCCGGCGGTGTGGGCCTGGTCGTCGCGATGCAGGTCGAACACGACGGGATGCGCGCGCGTCACGCGCTCGAGCGCGGGCAGGATCCAGGTCGACATCGAGTCGGCGTTGACGGCGATCGGGATCGACGTGACGCCCTCGTCGCCGACCCCGAGCGCCTGGTCGGCCTCGTGCTCGAGGAGCGCGAGCTGCCGGGCCATCCGCACGAGCGCTTCGCCGGGCTCCGTCGCCCGCGCCGGCTTGGTGCGCACGAGGAGCACGCGGCCGACCTGCTCCTCGAAGGCCTTGAGCCTTTGGCTCACCGCGGAGGGCGTGACCCGCAGGTGCCGGGCGGCGGCATCGAGGGTCCCCTCCTCGACGACGGCGAGGAGGGTGGCGAGGTGTTCACGGTCGTACCTCATGTGAAGCGATGCTAATGGTCACGCAGAATCCTTCGCTGCACTGATGGCTGCCGCGCGCCTACCGTCGACGTGTGACCACCGCCCTGCTCGCCGCCCTCGCCGGACTGGGCCTCGGCCTGTCGCTCATCGTCGCGATCGGCGCCCAGAACGCGTTCGTGCTGCGCCAGGGCCTCCGCCGCGAGCACGTGCTCGCCGTCGTCGCGGTGTGCGCCCTCTCCGACGCCGTGCTCATCGCCGCGGGCGTCGCGGGCGGCGGGGCGCTCTTCACCGCGGTGCCGTGGCTCGTCGACGTCATCCGGTGGGCGGGTGCGGCCTTCCTCGCCGGTTACGGCCTCCTCGCCGCGCGCAGGGCGCTGCGCCGCCCCGACCCGGATGCCGCGGGCCTGCGTGCGGGGACGGGTCCCGCCGCCGCGGGGCTGGGGGCGACGATCGCGACGACGCTCGCCCTCACCTGGCTCAACCCGCACGTCTACCTCGACACCGTGCTGCTCCTCGGGTCGGTCGCCTCCACCCACGGCGACTCCCGGTGGTGGTTCGCCGGCGGCGCGGCGCTCGGCAGCATCCTGTGGTTCACGAGCCTCGGGTTCGGCGCCCGCCTCCTCGACCCACTCTTCGCCCGCCCGCTTGCGTGGCGCATCCTCGACGGGGTCATCGCCGCCGTCATGCTCACCCTCGCCGTGCTCCTCGTCCTCCCCCGCTGACTGCTGTTTGCCCGAAAGGGCCGCTACCCCGCGGGGGGATGCGGCCCTTTCGGGCAAACAGCGTCCACCATTCGGTGGAGGAGAGTCCCACCGGGTGGGCGAGGTGCGCGGGAGCGGCGCTCGACACGCTGGGGGTATGACTGACACAGTGGTGCGGGTCCGCGACCTGCGCAAGACGTACGGCGGAGGCTTCGAGGCCCTCCGCGGCGTCGACTTCGACATCGCGCGAGGCGAGACCTTCGCGCTCCTCGGCCCCAACGGCGCCGGCAAGTCGACGACCATCGAGATCCTCGAGGGCTACCGCGACCGCTCCGGCGGCACCGCCGAGGTGCTCGGCGTCGACCCCCAGCACGGCGGGCTCGACTGGAAGGCCAAGCTCGGGATCGTGCTCCAGACGACGGGCGACTCGCCCGCGACGGTGCGCGAACTCCTGAAGCACTTCGCAGGCTTCTACCCGAACCCGCGCGACGTCGACGAGGTGATCGCCGCCGTCGGGCTCACCGAGAAGGCGCGCACGAGCGTGCGGAAGCTCTCCGGCGGTCAGCGGCGTCGCGTCGACGTGGCGCTCGGGATCGTCGGCCGTCCGGAGCTGCTGTTCCTCGACGAGCCGACGACCGGGTTCGACCCGGAGGCCCGCCGGCAATTCTGGGACCTCATCCGGGGGCTCCAGGACGAGGGGACGACCATCATCCTCACCACCCACTACCTCGACGAGGCGGCGGAGCTGTCCAACCGCGTCGGGATCATCTCCGGCGGCGTCATGGCCGCGATCGGCGCGACCGACGAGCTCGGCGGCGCCGAGGCGCGCGTCCCGATCGTGCGCTGGCGCGAGGGGGGCGTGGAGCGCGAGGAGCGCACCGAGACCCCCGCGGCCCTCGTCGCGAAGCTCGCCGCGGCGGGCGAGCCGGAGGGGCTCGAAGTCATCCGCCCGAGCCTCGAGGACATCTACCTGTCGTTCGTCGGCCGCGACGCGGTCGCCGCTTCCGAGGAGGTCGTCGCGTGATCGCGATCCTGCGCAACGGCGCGAGCCGCGCCGGCTACGAGGTGCGGACCTACTTCCGCCAGGGGGACACGGTGTTCTTCACCTTCCTCTTCCCCCTCGTCATGCTGCTCATCTTCTCCGTCGCGTTCGGCGACGCGTCGTTCGGCCCGCCCGGTGCGGAGTTGAGCGCCGCCGAGTTCTACCTCCCCGGGATGCTCGCCGCCGGCCTCTGCTCTCGGGCCTGCAGAACATGTCGATCGACATCGCGATGGAGAAGGGCGACGGCACCCTCAAGCGCCTCGGCGGCACCCCCCTGTCGCCGGTGTCGTACTTCCTCGGGAAGCTCGGCCAGGTGCTCGTGACGGGCCTCGCGCAGTCGGCGGTGCTCATCCTCGTCGCGGTCGTCGCGTTCGGGGTGGAGCTCCCGACGGAGCCGGAGCGCTGGCTCACGTTCGCGTGGGTGTTCCTGCTCGGGGTCACGACGTGCGCGCTGCTCGGCATCGCCCTCTCGGCGCTCCCCCGCAGCGGTCGCAGTGCGACGGCGGTCGTCATCCCGATCGTGCTCGTGCTGCAGTTCATCTCGGGCGTCTACATCGCGTTCGCGGGCCTCCCCGAGTGGCTGCAGAACACGGCGAGCGTCTTCCCGCTCAAGTGGCTCGCGCAGGGCATGCGCTCGGTGTTCCTGCCCGACGCGTTCGAGTCGCTCGAGATGGGCGGGTCGTGGGACCTCCCCGGCATCGCGCTCGTCTGCGCGATCTGGCTCGTCGTCGGACTCGTGCTCGCCCGCCTCACGTTCCGGTGGATCCGGAAGGATGGCTGAGTGCTGAACTCCCGCTGGTGGCTCGCGGCGCTGGCCGTGGTGACGATCGCGTGCGCGGTCATCATCGCGGCCGGCGCCGCCGAGCTGTCCCGGTGGTGGATCGCCGCCGCCGCCCTCGCGGTGTTCGTGGTGGTCTTCCTCACCCTGGGCCGTCGCGTCCACCAGGGCGGCGTCGGCGCCGTCGCCATCGTCGCCGTGAGCATCCTGACGACGTTCGCGCTCGCGTCGACCGAGCCGTCCCTCGCCGTCTTCCAGTCGATCGCGATGCCCGCGGGGTGGGTGCTGTCGCGCACGAGGCGAGGTGGCATCCTCGCGAGCCTCGGGATCGGCCTCGCCACGGGCGCCGGGTTCCTCGTCTCGATCTCCCCGTTCGAGAACGCGCTCGTGTCGGCGCTCATCACGTTCGCGTTCTCGTTCGGCGGCTCCGTCGCGATCGGGCTGTGGATCTGGCGGATCGGCGCCTACGGCGACGAGCGCGCCCGCCTGCTCGACGAGCTCATGGCGGCGCAGGACGAGCTCGCGACCCTGCACCGGGATGCCGGGGTGACGGCGGAGCGGGAGCGGCTCGCCCGGGAGCTCCACGACACGATCGCGCAGTCCCTCGCGGGCCTGGTGCTCGTCGCGCAGCGGTCGCGGCGGGAACTCGCCGCCGGGAAGCTCACGGACGAGACCCTCGCGCTGCTCGAGGAGGGTGCGCGCGAGGCGCTCACCGAGACCCGCACCCTCGTCGCGGGGAGCGCCCCCGTCGAGCTCGGGTCGGGCCTCGCCGGCGCGCTCGAGGTGCTCGCGGAGCGGTTCCGCCGCGAGTCGGGCGTCTCGGTGTCGGTGTCGGTCGAACTCGACGCGCCGCTCGACCGGGATGCCGAGGTCGTGCTGCTGCGCTGCGCACAGGAGGGGCTCGCGAACGTGCGCAAGCACGCGAAGGCGACTCGGGTCGCCGTGTCGCTCGCGGAGGCGGAGGGCGGCGTCGAGCTGCGCGTCGCCGACGACGGCCGCGGCCTCGACCCGACGGCGATCCCCGACGGCTTCGGCCTCAGCGGGCTGCGTGCGCGCCTCGACCTGGCGGGCGGCACGCTCGACGTCGCGAGCGACGGGGGCACGACGATCACGGCGCGGCTGCCGCGCGCGGAGGTGGCGGGATGATCCGCGTCGTCATCGTCGACGACCACCCGATCGTGCGGGCTGGACTCGTCGGCCTCGTCGACTCGGCGGACGACCTCGAGGTCGTCGGCACGGGGTCGACGGGAGTCGAGGCGGTGTCGCTCGCGAAGGCGCTCACCCCCCACGTGATGCTCATGGATCTCCGGATGCCGGAGCTCGACGGCGACGCAGCGACGGCGCAGATCCTCGCCGCGGTCCCGTCGACGCGGGTCGTCATCCTCACGACCTACGAGTCCGACGACGCGATCCTCAGCGCGATCGGCGCGGGCGCGTCGGGGTACCTCCTCAAGGCGGCGCCCGAGGCGGAGCTGCTCGCCGGCATCCGAGCGGTCGCGGCGGGGGAGGTCGCGCTCGCACCGTCGGTGTCCCGCGTGCTCGTGCGGCGGGCGGCGGCGAAGCCCGAGCCCGCGGTCGTGCTCACGGCGCGCGAGCTCGACGTGCTGCGCCTCGTCGCGGAGGGGCTGTCGAACCGGGAGATCGGGGCGCGACTGCACCTCGGCGAGACGACCGTGAAGACGCACCTGCTGACGGCGTTCCCGAAGTTGGGGGCGCGCAGCCGCACGGGCGCCGTCACGCGCGCCCGCGACCTCGGCCTGCTCTGACGCCTCTCCGGCCCCCGATTCGTGCCGTCGTGTCGATCTCGGAGCCGTTTTTCGACACCACGGCACGAGTATTTGTGCCGTGTGGGCGGCGTCACGTCGGGGAGTGGGCCTCGAGGAACTCGTAGACCTCGGTGAGGTCGACTCCCGTGAAGGTGCCCGACGGCATCGCCGCGAGGAGCGACGAGTTGAGCCGCGCCGACGGCCACGCCTTGTCGCCCCAGCGCTCCGCGAGGGTCGACGCGGGCTGACGGCAGCACGTCGGGTCGGGGCACCGCGACTCGTGCCGGCGCGTCGTGTCCCGTCCGCGGAACCACTTCACGTGCGCGAACGGGGTGCCGACGCTCACCGAGAACGACCCCGTCGGGGTGTGCTGGATGCTCGAGGTGCACCAGTACGTGCCCATCGGCTTGTCGGTGTACTGGTGGTACGGACTGAACCTGTCCTCGACGGTGAACACCTGGCGGGCACTCCAGTAGCGGCACACGATCTGACCCTCGACGGCGCCGAGCACGTCGGTCGGGAAGAGCGCGCCGTCGTTCTCGTACGCCTTCGAGATCGTGCCGGACGAGTGCACCTTGAGAAAGTGCACCGGGATGCCGAGATGCTTCGTCGCGAGGTTGGTGAAGCGGTGGGCGGCCGTCTCGTAGGTGACCGCGAACGCGTCGCGGAGGTCTTCGACGCTCAGCTCGCGAGCATCCTTCGCCGCCGTGAGGAACTGCACCGCCGACTCCTCGGGGATGAGGAGCGCGCCGGCGAGGTAGTTCGTCTCGACGCGCTGACGCAGGAGGTCGGCGTAGTCCTTCGGCTCCTGCTTGCCGAGCACGTGGGCGGCGAGCGCCTGGAGCAGCGCCGACCGCGGGTCCCCGCCGGAGGACTGCCGCACGGGCAGGTAGATGCGCCCGTTCTCGTGGTCGGTGACGCTGCGGGTGCTGTCGGGGAGGTCGCTCACGTAGTGCAGCGTGAAGCCGAGGTGGCTCGCGAGGTCGGACGCGACGCGCTGCGAGAGCGGGCCTCCCCGATGCCCGACGGCGCGGAGCAGGTCGCGCGCCGCCGTCTCGAGCTCCTCGAAGTGGTTGCCCCGCTTGCGCTGCTCGGCGCGCAGCTCGGCGTTCGCCCGCCGGGCCTCCTCGGGAGTCGCCGCGCGCTCGCGGTGGAGCCGCTGGAGTTCGTCGTGGAGGCCGAGGATCGNCTCGATCGCCTCGTCGNNGAGCGTCTTNCGNGCNGGCACGGGCGGNAGGCCGAGGCTCGNGTANAGNGGGCCNCGCTGGATGCGCTCGAGCNNGATCTCGAGNGCGGCGCGCTTCGACGGCGGCTCGGGCGAGAGGAGCTCGTCGAGGGTCACCCCGAGGATGCGCGCGAGTTTCTGGAGCTCGCCGAGTTTGAGCTCGCGCTTGCCGTTCTCGATGACCGACACCTGCGACGGCGCCCGCCCGAGTTCGACGGCGAGCGCCTCGAGGGTGAGCCCGCGCTCGGTGCGCAAGGCGCGGATGCGGCGGCCGATCGTGAGCGGGTCGAGCGCGTCGTCGGCGTCGTCGGTTTCGAGCGCGAGTGAGGTCATGAACCCCATCCTGCACCCTGGATTCCTTCGGATCATCAGAAGAACCTGAAAACTTCTGAGGCTGAATCGCCGGAAGGCACTCTCCAACCGGCCGCACGATGGACCCATGACCGAGAACACGCGCCGCGGCACCGAGCCCGGCGACCAGACCCAGACCGCCGCCGAGCTCGAGATGGAGTGGGCCGCAGACCCGCGCTGGAGCGACGTCACGCGCGACTACACCGCGCAGGACGTCATCGACCTCCGCGGGCCCGTCCGCGAGGAGCGGACGCTCGCCCGCCGCGGCGCGGAGAAGCTCTGGGACCTCATCCAGGACAACTCGGAGAACCCCGACGAGTGGGTGCGAGCCCTCGGCGCCCTCACCGGCAACCAGGCCGTGCAGCAGGTGCGCGCCGGCCTCACGGCGATCTACCTCTCCGGCTGGCAGGTGGCCGCCGACGCGAACCTGTCGGGCCAGACCTACCCCGACCAGAGCCTCTACCCGGCGAACTCGGTGCCCGCGGTCGTGCGCCGCATCAACAACGCGCTCCTCCGCACGGGCCAGATCGAGGGTCGCGACGCCGCGCCCCACGGCGACTGGATGGTGCCGATCGTCGCCGACGCCGAGGCCGGCTTCGGCGGCCCGCTCAACGCCTACGAGCTCATGCACGGCATGATCGAGGCCGGCGCCGCGGGCGTGCACTGGGAGGACCAGCTCGCGAGCGAGAAGAAGTGCGGTCACATGGGCGGCAAGGTGCTCGTGCCCACGAGCCAGCACATCCGCACCCTCAACGCGGCACGCCTCGCCGCCGACGTCGCCGGCGTGCCGTCCCTCATCATCGCCCGCACCGACGCGATGGCCGCGACGCTCCTGACGAGCGACCACGACGACCGCGACAAGCCGTTCGTCACCGGCGAGCGCACCGCCGAGGGCTTCTACAACGTGCAGAACGGGATCGGGCCGGTGCTCGCCCGCGGCCACGCGTACGCGCCCTACGCCGACCTGCTCTGGGTCGAGTCGGACAAGCCCGACCTCGAGCTCGCGCGCACCTTCGCGGAGAGCATCCACAGCGAGTTCCCGAACCAGAAGCTCGCCTACAACTGCTCGCCGTCGTTCAACTGGAAGAAGCACCTCGACGACGATCAGATCGCGAAGTTCCAGCGCGAGCTGTCGGCGATGGGCTACGCGTTCCAGTTCATCACCCTCGCCGGCTTCCACGCCCTCAACCACTCGATGTTCGAACTCGCGAGCGGCTACCGCGACCGTCAGATGAGCGCCTACGTGGAGCTCCAGGAGGCCGAGTTCGCGTCGGAGGCGAAGGGCTACACGGCGACCAAGCACCAGCGCGAGGTCGGCACCGGCTACTTCGACAAGATCGCGACCGCGCTCAACCCCACCGCGTCGACGCTCGCGCTCGTGGGCTCGACCGAGTCCGAGCAGTTCCACTGATCCGCGGGATGCAAGGGAGACGACCATGGACATCCGCATCGACATCCACGCGCCGCTCGGCGAGCGCTACGAGGAGATCCTGAGCCCCGAGGCGCTCGAGTTCCTCACGCGCCTGCACGACCTGTTCATCGGGCGTCGGCAGGAGCGGCTCTCCGGGCGGATGCTGTTCCGCCAGGCGATCGACAACGGGCGCAACCTGCGCTTCCTCGACGACACGGAGGGCATCCGCGCCGACCGGTCGTGGCGGGTCGCGGGCCCCGGCCCCGGCCTCGAGGACCGCCGTGTCGAGATCACCGGCCCCACCGACCGCAAGATGACGGTCAACGCGCTCAACTCGGGCGCGAAGGTGTGGCTCGCCGACTTCGAGGACGCGACGAGCCCGACGTGGGCGAACGTCGTCGAGGGGCAGCTCAACCTGTTCGACGCGATCCGCCGCCAGGTCGACTTCACCACCCCCGAGGGCAAGGAGTACCGGCTCGGCGACGAGACGCCGACGATCGTCGCCCGCCCCCGCGGCTGGCACCTCGTCGAGAAGCACCTCCGCTACACCGACCAGGCGGGCATCAGCCAGCCGGCGTCGGGGTCGCTCGTGGACTTCGGGCTCTACTTCTTCCACAACGCGAAGGAGCTCATCGCCCGCGGCACGGGGCCGTACTTCTACCTGCCGAAGCTCGAGAACCACCTCGAGGCCCGGCTGTGGAACGACGTGTTCACGTTCGCCGAGAACGCGNTCGGCATCNCGCACGGCACGNTCCGCGCGACGGTGCTCATCGAGACGATCACGGCGGCGTTCGAGATGGAGGAGATCCTCTACGAGCTGCGCGACCACTGCGCGGGGCTCAACGCGGGCCGCTGGGACTACGTGTTCTCNATCATCAAGAACTTCCGCGGACGCGGGGCCGGCTTCGTGCTCCCCGACCGGAAGCAGATCACGATGACGACGCCGTTCATGCGCGCCTACACGGAGCTGCTCGTGTCGACCTGCCACCAGCGCGGCGCGCACGCGATCGGCGGGATGAGCGCCTTCATCCCGAACCGTCGCGACCCGGAGGCGACCGCCGCCGCGCTCGCGCAGGTGTCGGCCGACAAGAAGCGGGAGGCGGACGACGGCTTCGACGGTACCTGGGTGGCGCACCCCGACCTCGTGCCGACGGCGTACGCGGAGTTCGACGCGGTGCTCGGCGACAAGCCGAACCAGGTCGACCGGCTGCGCGAGGACGTGGACGTCGGCGCCGCCGACCTGGTGAACCTGCGCTTCGACGGCCAGGTGACGGATGCCGGCGTGCGCACGAACGTGTCGATCGCGCTGCGCTACATCGAGGCGTGGCTCCGCGGCCTCGGCGCCGTGGCGCTCGACGGCCTCATGGAGGATGCCGCCACCGCCGAGATCTCGCGGTCGCAGCTCTGGCAGTGGGTCGCCCAGCGGGTGACGACGGCCGAGGGCACGCCGATCACGCGCGAGTGGATCGAGCGCATCCTTCTCGAGGAGCTCGACGCCCACGGCGGTGCGGAGGGCAACCGTTTCGAGGACGCCGCGGAGATCTTCCGCGACACGACGCTCGAGGACGACTTCCCGCCGTTCCTGACGATCCCCGCCTACACGCGGTACCTCGTCGACACGGTGCCCGAGCCGGCCCTGGCGGTGGCCCGATGATCAGAGTCCTCCTCGCTGGAGGCCCGGAGGAGACCCGCGCGACCCTTGCGGGTCTCCTCCGGGAGCGCCTCGGCCTCGACGAGGGCGGCGGCTTCGTGCTCGCCTGGCCGCCCGCCGACCTCGACCGGCTCGACGCCGCCCTGGAGGCACAGGGCGCATCCCTCGACGCCCTCCTGCACCTCGGCGGGGCGCCGGAGTGGGTGCTCGATCGCTACCCGCGCGCCGTCGTGGAGGTGCGGTCGACCGACGTCGACGACGTGCTCGACGCCCTCCGGGAGGCGCTCGTCTTCGCGGGGTGACGGTCTCGGCTAGGCGTTCTCCTTGCGGAACGTGCGCGTGCCGAGCACGACGAACACGACGAAGATCGTGACGGCCCAGATGGTGCCCCACAGGGCGGGCTGCCCGAAGTTGCCCACGAACACGGCGCGGATGCCCTCGACGACGCTCTTCGTCGGGATGAAGTCGCTCACCGTTTGGAGCCACTGCGGCCCGAGCGACATCGGCAGCAGGATGCCGGAGAGCAGCAGCACGGGCATCGCGATCGAGTTGATGAGGGGCGCCATGACGTCCTCGCTCTTCGTCGTGAGGGCGAGGGCGTTCGACGCCGCCGCGCAGGCCGCGCCGAGCAGCACCGTCAGGAGCAGCCCGTACAGCATCCCGGGCACCGACGCCCTCAGGCCGAACGCGTACCCGAGCGCGATGAGCACGACGCCCTGCACGACGAGCTGCACGACGTCGCGCAGGATGCGACCGACGAGGAGGGCCGCGCGGCTCGCGGGGGTGACGCGTTCGGCCTCGACGACTCCGGCGCGCCACTCGGCGACGAGGTTGAACCCCGCGAAGAGCGCGCCGAACAGGCCGAGCTGCACGAGGAGGCCGGGCACGAAGATCGTGTACGCGTTGTCGACGCCGAACTGGCTCGCGAGCGGCTCGAGGAGCGGGCCGAACAGCACGAGGTACAGGATCGGTTGCGCGAGCCCGATGATGACCCACGCCGGGTTGCGCACGGCGATGCGGAACTGACGCCAGAACACGACCCAGGTCTCGCGGAAGAAGGAGTTCATCAGGCGTCCTCTCGCAGGGACCGTCCGGTGACGGTCAGGAACACGTCGTCGAGGGTGGGGCGTCGCACCTCGATCGACTCGAGCGCGACGCCCTGCCGGTCGAGCTCGCGCAGCAGTCCGGCGAGTTCGCGTCCGGCGCGGGGGATGCGGAGGCTCACGGCGGTCCCGTCGACGTCGGCGGTCGAGCCGGGTGCGAGGGAGGAGAGCGCCGTCGCAGCGGCGGCGGCCTGCACGGGATCCGCGACGGTGAGCTCGATGAGGTCGCCCGCGACCTGCTGCTTGAGCGCCTCGGGGGTGTCGCTCGCGACGATGCGGCCGTGATCGATGACGAGGATGCGGTCGCACAGCGCGTCGGCCTCGTCGAGGTAGTGGGTCGTGAGGAACACGGTCGCGCCCCGCTCGGCGCGGAGGGTGGAGATGTGCGTCCACAGGTTGGCCCGGGCCTGGGGGTCGAGTCCCGTCGTCGGCTCGTCGAGGAACACGAGGGTCGGGTCGTGCACGAGCCCCATCGCGATGTCGAGCCGCCGCCGCTGGCCGCCGCTCATCGCGGAGGGGCGGCGGGTCCAGAGTCCGTCGAGGTCGAGTTGCTCGAACAGCTCGCGAGCCCGGCGTTCCGCCTGCGCCTTCGGGATGCCGTAGAGCCTCCCGTGGTCGACGACCTCCTCGCCGGCGAGGGCCTCGGGCAACGTGGAGCCGGACTGGGAGACGTAGCCGATCCGTCGTCGTACCTCGACCGGCTGGGTGGCGACGTCGTACCCGGCGACCGTCGCGGTGCCGGCGGTCGGCCGGAGGAGCGTCGTGAGCATCCTGAGGGTCGTCGTCTTGCCGGCGCCGTTCGGCCCGAGGAACCCGACGATCTCGCCGGCCTCGACGTCGAGGTCGACTCCGGCGACGGCGACCACCTCGGTCTTCTCGCGCCCCTTGCGGCCGGTGAAGCTGCGGGCGAGTCCGCGAGCTCGGATCATGCATCCTCCTTGTTCAAACTTGATTATTCAAGCTTGAACACTTCGCCGTCAAGGGCGACCTAGGCTCGGCCCAGCCTCCGCGCGTACTGCTCGCTCTCGGCCTTCATCCGCCACCCCGGATCGTCCGGCGGCGGCGTCCAGCCCCAGCCGGCCTCGCCGACGAAGTGCATCTCCCCCGCTCGCACCTCCGCGGCGTGCTCGACGAGCCAGCCGAGCTGCGCGCGCACGAGCGCCAGCTCCAGCCCGAGCTCGCTCAGGACGTGCGGCGGCACGCGCAGCGGGTTCGCGAGGTGCCGACGCTTCCCCTCGAGCGCCTCCGCCGCGAGTTCGAGCGCGGCCGCCCGTCCGTCGATCGCGGCCTGGTAGGTCGCGCGGGGCAGGAGTGGCCCGAAGTTGAGCGCCACCCGCAGCGGCAGCGCGTCGCCGGGATCGGGCACCGTCGCGATCGCGTCGACGAGCATCCGGTCGTGCTCCGCGACCCCCGGCTCCGTCGCCGTGTACACCGCGACAGGGCGTGCGCCGTCGTCCATGACGAGGTCGTGGCGCTCGACGAAACCCTCCTTCTCGAGCGTGCCGAGCATCGAGTAGATCGACCCGGGGTTGAGGTGCGCCCAGTTCTCGACATCCCACGACAGGAGCTCGCGCCGCAGCTGGTAGCCGTTCGCGGGGCCGAAGATCCGCACGACCCCGAGCACCAGCATCCGCGTCGTCAGGGCTGACATGCTCCGAGTCTACGATTCAAGTTTGACCACCTGGCCGCGCTACCCGTTTCGGCGAGCGCGCCCGCGATCGGGACCGCGCTCGCCGAACGCGGTAGCGCTCGCGAAGACACCGCGGCTAGAGCTCGAGGCCGACGAGGACGGGCTCGGGCTGGAGGTTGACGCCGAACTCCGACATGACGCGGGTCTGGATGAAGCCCGCGAGCTGGGCGACCTCCGCCGCCGTCGCGCCGCCGCGGTTCACGATCGCGAGGGTGTGCTTGCTAGACACTGCGGCGCGCGACCCGGGGAGCGCGAAGCCGCGCGAGACGCCGGCGCGCTCGATGAGCCACGCCGCCGAGAGCTTCACCAGGTACTCGCCGCGGGGGAGCGGAGGCACGGCGCCCCCGAGCGGCAGCACGCGCGCGGCCTCCTCCGGGGCGGTCGGCCACCGCGGAGCGTCCGACGGGAGGCCGCGCGCGAACTGCTCCGTCACGACCGGGTTCGTGAAGAACGACCCCGCGCTCGCCGAGTCCGGATCGGCGGGATCCCACACCATCCCCTTCGAGGCGCGCAGGGCGAGCACGGCGGCGCGGAGGTCGGCGACGGGGACGCGGTCGCCGAGGCGCACCCCGAGGGCGTCGGCGAGCTGCGCGTACGCGATCGGCTGGCTCAGGCCGCCCTCGTGCAGCGCGAGTTCGAGCGAGAGGACGACCCCGAGCCGTCCGCGCTTGAGGGCGCTCGTGCGGTAGCCGAGGCCGAGTTCCGCGGCCGGGATGCGGTGCACGGTGTCGTCGTCGAAGTCGAGGAACTCGATGCCGACGAGGCTCGACGACAGCTCCTGCCCGTAGGCGCCGATGTTCTGCACCGGCGCGGCCCCGGCCGATCCCGGGATGCCGGAGAGCGCCTCGATGCCCGACCAGCCGCGGGCGACCGCGTGGGCGACGACGTCGTCCCACGGTTCGCCCGCCTCGACGGTGAGCCGCACCGGTCGCGGACCCTCGCCGCGGGACTCGGCGATGCCCCGGGTCGCGACGCGGATGACGTCGCCGTCGAAGCCGTCGTCGGACACCACGAGGTTCGATCCGCCGCCGAGCAGGAGCCAGTCCTCGGGGCTGCTCCACGTCGCGAGGGTCTGCTCGAGCAGCTCGGCGCGCGTCGACGGCTCGAGCAGACGACGGGCGGGTCCGCCGACCCCGAGGGTCGTGAGCTCGGAGAGGGAGGTCATTCCGCCGGCGGGAGCACCCGCACCTGAGCCTTGCCCAGCACCGTCTGGTCGCCGAAGGTGACGGTGAGGTCGACGCGCACCGCGGCATCCTCGATCGCGCCGACCTTCGCGACGACGCTCACGACGGCGCCCGTCTCGGGGTCGACGACGACGGGGCGGGTGAACTTCACCTGGTAGTCGAGCACGCGGCCCGGGTCGCCGAGCCAGTCGACGACGGGCTGCACGGCGAGTCCCATGGTGAGCATCCCGTGCGCGAGCACGCCGGGCAGTCCGACGGCGGAGGCGACGTCGTCGCGGTAGTGGATCGGGTTGAAGTCGCCGGAGGCTCCGGCGTAGCGCACGAGCGAGTCGCGCGTGAGCGGGAAGGAGGCTTCGGCGACGACCTGGCCGACCTCGAGCGCGGCGCTCATTCGTCGCCCCGCACGACGAGGGTGGAGGTCGCGGTGACGACGTGGGCGCCCGACGCGTCGGCGATCGACGACTCCGACGTCACCATGCTGTGGCCGCCGAGGGCCTTGACGCTCGTGACGGTCATCGTCGCGACGAGTTCGTCGCCCGCGACGATGGGGCGCGAGTAGGCGAAGCGCTGGTCGCCGTGCACGACGCGCGTGAAGTCGACGCCCGCCTCCTCGTCGCCGAGCAGCTGGTCGAGCGTCGCCGCGGTCACGACGATCGGGAACGTCGCGGGCGCGACGACGTCGGCGTATCCAGCCGCCTGCGCGGCCTCCGGGTCGAGGTGCGTCGGGTGGGTCGCGAACACGGCGCGCGCGAACTCGCGCACCTTCTCGCGGCCGACGAGGTAGGGGGCGGTCGGCGGATATGTCCGACCTTCGATCGCAGGGTTCACCGGCACCCTTCGAGCCTAGCCAGTCGCCGCTCCAGGCTGACGGCATGTCGAGACGGTCGCGGATCGTCCTCCTCGCCGCGACGGCCGGCGCGGTCGCGCTGGCGGTCGCGCTCGCGCTCTTCCAGCCGTGGCTCCTGTTCGTTGACGTCCGAGTGGAGGAGTCGCTGCCCACCGCGGCTCCCGCCCCGACGACGCCGGCCGCGACCGAGGAGCCGACGCCCGCGGTGCCCGTGGTGCTCGCGGACGGCGCCTTCACGAGCCACGAGCACGCGACGAGCGGCACGGCGACGATCGTCGAGCAGCCCGACGGCTCCCGCGTGCTCGCGATCGCCGACCTGGACACGTCGAACGGTCCGGACCTCCACGTGTGGCTGAGCGCCTCCGACGTGGTCGAGGGACGCGACGGCTGGTTCGTCGCGGGGTCGGCGCCGTTCATCGACCTCGGGCCGCTCAAGGGGAACCTCGGCGATCAGGTGTACGACATCCCCGCGGAGGCCGACCTCTCCGGCATCCGGAGCGTCGCGATCTGGTGCGTGCGTTTCTCGGTCTCGTTCGGCGCCGCGCAGCTGCGGTGATCCCGCGTTAAAGGCTCGACGCCCCGGCGATCTGGTCAGCCGGGGCGTCGAAGGTTGTTGGGTGCCGTTACTGGCAGCTCTCGCACTGCAGGTCGTCCATCGGGTCGACCGGAACCGAGTAGCCGCCCACGGTGTCGACGTCGTTCATGGGGTCCTCCTCAAGCCTGTTCATCCCCCGCGGCGGCTGGTGACCTCCGCGTGAATCCTCACTATATAACCGGAATCACACCGATGTCATTCCCCTACATCTTGTGTTTCCGGTGTGTCGCGATGTTTTTTCAGACTAGGCGGAACCACCGACATCCGCGGGCTCCCGGCGACGCCCACCGAGGGACACCGTGGCGATGAGGCCGACCGTCAGGAAGCCCGCCGCGGTGAACGCGGAGATCCGCGTCGCCTCGCTGAACGCGGCCTTCGCGACGTCCGCGATCTCGGGCGAACGCTCCTCGAGTCCTGGGATCGCCGCGCCCGCACTCGTCACGACGACGTCGACGATCTCGGTGCGCGCCTCGTCCGGGAGTTCCCCGTCGAGACGGGAATCGAGCTGCGACCCGAGGGTCGTGAACAGCACCGTGCCGAGGATCGCGATCCCGAGCGCCGAGCCCACCTGGCGCGACGTGCTCTGCGTCCCCGAGCCGGCGCCGCTGCGGTCGACCGGCACGTCGACGAGGATGACGCCCGTGAGCTGCGCGGTCGCGAGCCCGACGCCGACACCGTAGACGAAGAGGCCGAGGCAGATCGCCCACCACGGCGTGTCGACGGAGATGACGAGCGCGATGACGACGAGGCCGGCGATCTCGAGCAGGACGCCCATCCGGACGATCGTGACCGCCGACACGCGTCCGCTCAAGCCGCCCGCGAGCCCCGACGCGAAGAACGAGCCGCCCGCGAGTGCGAGCAGCACCAGTCCCGTGCCGAGGGCCCCGTAGCCGAGCGCGTTCTGGAGCCACAGGGGGATCGACAGGATGATGCCGAACTCGCCGAGCGACACGAGCAGCGCGACGAGGTTGCCGTTGCGGAACGACGGGATGCCGAACAGGTCGACGGCGAGCATGCTCGACTTCCCGCGCGCGCGGCGGGCGCGGCCCCAGAGCAGGAATGCGACGAGCGCGACGAGCGTGACCGCGAAGATGAACGGCGTCGGCGAGATGTCGAGCGTCCAGAACTCGGGCGGGTTCTCGGACATCCACCAGCCGTAGGTGCGTCCCTCGATGAGGCCGAGCACGAGGCTGCCGAAGAGCACGACCGAGAGCACCGCGCCCACCGCGTCGAGGCTGTCGGGCTTCTCCGCCTTCGACTCGAGAACGAAGAGCGCGACGCCGACGAGGATGAGGATGCCGAGGGGGATGTTGATCCCGAACGCCCAGCGCCAGGAGAAGTACTCGGTGAGCCAGCCGCCGAGGAGCGGGCCGACGGCCGCCATCCCGCCGATCGTGGAGCCCCACACGGCGAACGCGATCCCCCGCTCGCGACCGTGGAAGGTCGCGTTGAGCACCGACAGCGTCGACGGCAGGATGATGGCGCCGCCGACGCCCTGGAGCACGCGGGCGAGGATGAGGATCTCGCCCGTGGGGGCGAACGCCGCGGCGACGCTCGCGAGCATGAAGACGGCGACGCCGATCGCGAGGAGCCGCCGTCGCCCGACGCGGTCGCCGAGGGTGCCGAGGAAGAGCAGGAGCGCCGCGAAGACGAGCGTGTAGCTCTCCTGCACCCACTGCACCTGCGTCGAGGTGATGTCGAGGTCGTCGACGATCGACGGGATCGCGACGTTGACGATCGTGCCGTCGACGATGATGAGCGAGACGGCGAGGCTGATCGTGAGGAGCCCGAGCCAGCGCAGACGGATGGCCCGCGGCGCGGGCTCAGTGGAGGTCATTCCGTCATCATGACCCGGGGACCGCGTCGAGGAAGTCGAACATCGCGGCGAAGATGATGAGCTCGAGCCAGACGACGAGTCCGATGGTGACGTAGGATCACGGCGATCTCCGCCCAGAGCGGAGCGTGGCCGTGCCCGGTGCGGCGCTTCACCACGACGGCGCGCCCGATCGCGTAGACGGCGCCCCCGATCGAAGGCGAACGCCCAGTGGAACGGCTTCGGCACCCCGCGGGCGGCGAGTTCCTTCACGTCGAGGTAGGCGAACCAGACGCTCAGGCCGTAGATCGCGTACCCGGCTCCGAGGGCGAGCCAGTAGTACGGCGAGAGGAAGATCGCGAACGAGGCGGAGATGCTCTCGCGCGGGTCGCTCGACGCGGGGTCGAACGCGAACATCGATTCCCACGGCACGAGGAACATCAGCAGCACGGGGAGGAGCGGCAGGAAGATGATGAGCCAGATCCACACGGTGTTGCCGTCGGTGCCGGGAGGCGCCTTCGGCGGCGGGGGCACGGGGTAGGGCTGCCCGGGCGTGTGCCGCAGCTCGGTCCAGGCGCGCCCGTCCCAGTAGCGGCCCTGCCCGGGACGTTCGGGGTCGGCGTACCAGCCGGCCGGTGCCTGGGGGGATCCCTGTGCGCTCATGCGCCCGATCCTAGGAGGTCGCGCCGAACCGCCGGCGTCCGCCACGATGAGGCGTATGCACGACACCGTCTTCGAGCGCTCGGCACCCGACCCGCGCCTCGTCGCCGACGCCCTCCGCGACTCCCGGCACGAGGTGTTCTGGCTCGAGGACGCCCCCGGCGAGCGCGCCCCCGCCCTCACCGCCGACGTCGAGGCCGACCTCGCGATCGTCGGCGGCGGCTACACCGGACTGTGGACCGCGATCCGCGCGAAGGAACGCGACCCCGGGATGCGCGTCGTGCTGCTCGAGGCGGCGACGATCGGCTGGGCCGCGTCGGGTCGCAACGGCGGGTTCGTCGAGGCGAGCCTCACCCACGGCGAGGCGAACGGCGAGCGCCGCTGGCCGGAGGAGCTCGAGTTGCTCGACGAGCTCGGGATGCGCAACCTCGACGAGATCGAGGAGACGGTCGCGCGCTACGGCATCCGCGCCGACTTCGAGCGCACCGGCACGCTCGAGGTCGCCGTCGAGCCGCACCAGGTGCCGTGGCTCGAGGGCGACTCGACGGAGTCCGACGTCTTCCTCGACGCGGCCGCGGTGCGCGCCGAGATCGACTCGCCGACGTTCCTCGCAGGTCGGTGGGAGAAGCGCGGCACGGCGCTCGTGCATCCCGGACGGCTCGCCGCCGAGCTCGCCCGCGTCGCCCGCGAGCTCGGGGTGGAGCTGTTCGAGCGCACCCGCGTGCGCCGACTCGACTCGGGGACGGATGGCGTGGTGCTGCACTCCGACGGCGGCCGGGTGCGCGCGGCCCGGGTCGCGCTCGCGACGAACGTGTTCCCGTCGCTCCTGAAGCGCAACCGGCTCATGACGGTGCCCGTCTACGACTACGTGCTCATGACGGAGCCGCTCACGACCGAGCAGCGCCGGGCGATCGGGTGGTCGAACCGGCAGGGGCTCGCCGACCTCGCCAACCAGTTCCACTACTCCCGGCTCACCGCCGACGACCGCATCCTCTACGGCGGCTACGACGCGGTCTACCACGCGGGCGGGCGCATCCGTCCCCGCTACGAGGAGCGGCCCGCGTCGTACGAGAAGCTCGCGAGCCACCTGCTGACGACCTTCCCGCAGCTCGAGGGGATCCGGTTCACCCACCGCTGGGCGGGCGTCATCGACACGAGCACGCGGTTCTGCGCGTTCTTCGGCACGGCCCGCCGCGGCCGCGTCGCCTACGCCGCCGGGTTCACGGGGCTCGGGGTCGCGGCGACGCGCTTCGCGGCCGACGTCATGCTCGACCGACTCGCGGGGCTCGACACGGAGCGCACTCGGTCGCGGATGGTGCGCGAGCGCCCGCTGCCGTTCCCGCCCGAGCCGGCGGCATCCGTCGGCATCAACCTCACGCGCTGGTCGCTCGACCGCGCCGACCACCGCGAAGGGAAGCGCAACGTGCTGTTGAAGACCCTCGACGCCCTCGGCCTGGGGTTCGACTCGTGACCGCCCTGGATCCCGGCGTGCTCGTCGCGGCGGCGGCGATCGACATCCCGCTCGAGCCGTTGCCCGCCGACGAGGTGCTCGAGGGGACGCCGTCGGCGGGGTTCGTCGTGCTCGACGACTCCGGCGACGTCGAGCTCGGCGTGTGGGAGATGACCCCCGGCAGCGCGACCGACACCGAGGCCGACGAGGTGTTCGTCGTGCTGAGCGGCTCGGCGACCGTGCGCCTCGAGGGGATGCCCGACCTCGAGCTCGCCCCGGGCGGCGTCGTGCGCCTGCGCGAGGGGATGCGCTCCATGTGGATCGTGCGGGAGACCCTCCGGAAGGTCTACTGGGCCTGACCCTCGACCGTGGTCTCCATGGTGAGCTCGAGTCCGCCCTCGACGGCGGCGAGCGCGAGCGAGACCGTCACGGCGCCCGCCTCGGCGAGCGACGACAGGTGGGTGCCGCCGCACGGGATGACGGGGTCGCCGCCGGGGAGCTCGCACACCCAGCGCCGACGGTCGCCGAGACGGTCGCCGTCGCGGTCGATGCGGATGCCGGCCCCGGTCGCGACCCACTCGGCGAGCGCGGCGTTGGCGCGGGCCTCGACGGCGGCGAGGTCGTCGAGGGCTGCGGGGTCGAAGCCGCGGCGGCGGAGCGACTTGCCGATCCGGTAGAGGTCGGTCGAGCCGTGCTCGCGGATGCGCGACGACTGGCACGCGAGCGCGTCGAATCCGGGGTTGCCGAGGGCGTCGGCGGGCACGTCCTTGGTCCACGCGTCGGCGAGGGCGAGGTCGAGGGCGAGGGAGGCCAGGTGGCATCCCGTGTGCCCCGCCGAGAGCGCCCGGCGGTAACCCTCGTCGACGGTCACGCGCGCGTGATCGCCGACCGCGACCGCCGCATCCGTCGGCAGCACGTGCACGACGAGGAACGCCCAGCCCTCCGCCCCGGTGCGCACCGGGATGTCGCGACCGACGAAGATGTCGCCGCCCTCCGTCGCGCCGACGACCGCGTCGAGCACGGGATGCGCGACCCCGCCGATCTCGAGCGTCCCGTGATCGGCGGGCTGGTCGGGCCAGCCCGCGTCGACCGCGTGGAAGGCGGTGCGGTCGAGCACGACCCCGAGCCCGCCGTCGACGGGGAGGGTCGCGACGACCGCGCCGACCGACGTGAGGGCACCCGCGGGGTAGTCGACGATCGTGTCCGAGGTGAGCATGCCCCCATCCTGCGACACGTCAGGCGTCGGCGGTGATCCGCTCGCGCGCCGTCTCGCCGCGCCGCGCGATGGGCAGGTGCTCGCCCGCCTTCGCGAGGCCGTGGACGGGCATGTTGCCGTACATCGCCTCGTAGGCGCCCGCCTCGACGCGGTAGGTCTCGTGGTAGATGCCGACGTCGCCGCTCGACCCGACCTGGCGGTTGAAGCGGCGCCACGCCTCGAGGTGCGGGTCGTCGCGATCGCGGGCGAAGCGCTCGAGGTGGTCGAAGCTGCGCCAGTACTGGATGAACGTGAACGTGCGGCCCGACTGGCTCGCCTCGAACGCGAGGAGCCCCTTCTCGGGATGCGTCGTGAGCTCGCGCATCATCGGACCCATCGCGCGGGCGACCGGAATCCACTTCGGCAGCTTCCAGAGCTTGTTGATGCGCATCCCGATGACGAAGACGACGAAGTCGCCGTCGATGCGGGCCGTGTACCGACCGGGGTGGACCGTCATGACGCCTCCTCAGGAATAGATAGTTTGACTCTCCATAACGGAGAGTGCCACTATCTATAGGTCACGTCAAGGGGGTCCATGAGAATCGCGGCACTGAGCACGGCGACGGAGCTCCCCGTCGCGACGCTCAAGTACTACCTGGCGCGAAGGGCTGTTGCATCCCGGCACCGCCACCGCCGTCAACCAGGCCGTCTACGACGACAGCCACGTGCGACGGGCCCGGCTCGTGCGCGCGCTCCTCGAACTCGGCGGACTCCAGCTCGCCGACATCAAGCGCGTGCTCGCCGCCGTCGACGACGACTCCGTCCCGCTCCACGACGCCTTCGGGCTCGCCCAGGACGCCATGGTCCCGCCGCGTCCCCGCACCGGCCCCGCCTACGAGCGCGCCCTCGCCGACGTCGACGAGTTCGTCCGACGCCACCAGCTGCACGTGCGCCCCGAGGCGGAGGTGCGCGGGATGCTCGCCGACGCCCTCGTCGCCGTGCGGTCCGGGGGCTGGGACTTCGACCTCGCCACCTTCGACGACCGCATGCCGACCGTCGTCGCGCAGGCCGTGCACGAACTCGCAGCGATCCCCGACGCCGACCGCGGCACCCAGATGGAGGTGTCGGTCATCGGCACCATCTCCTACGAGGTCGCGGTGGCCGCCCTCCGCCGCCTCGCACTCGAACACGCGAGCTGGCGGCGCTTCGGCCGCTGAGCCTCAGAACCTCGCGAGTCGCACGGGCCGGCGCACCAGCAGCGCCGCGAAGAGCAGCGCCGTGAGCGCCGCGATGCCGGACGCGACCCAGAACACCGCGGTCACCCCCGCCCCGGCCGCCACGGCCGACGCGAGCGCCGCCCCGACCGGCAGGGAGCCCCAGCTGACGACCCGGTGCGCCGAGTACGTCCGGCCCAGCAGATGCTCGGGCAGCTCCTGCTGCCGGTAGGCGGCGGTGGCGATGCGCCACGCCGTCGACCCCGCCGCCGCGACGACGATGCCCGCGACGACGACCCCGACGGGAGCGCCGAGCGCGGACGGGAGCACGAGCAGGATGCTGCCCACCATGTCGACGGCGAGCGGCACCGTGGCGGGCACCCGGCGCAGCACGGCGGGCATGATCGCCGACGCCGCGATCCCGCCGACCGCCCCCGCGGAGAGCACCAGCCCGTACTGCGCGGGCGTGAGCCCGAGCGGACCCGGCGCGACGGCGTGGACGACGAAGATCGCCTCGAACATCCCCCAGACGAGGTTCGCGACGCACGTGATGATCGTGAGCGACCGGAGGATCGGATGCCGCCACAGCGCCGTGAGCCCGTCGCGCAGCCCCAGGGCCGACCTCGACGCCCGCCGTCGCGCCGGCGCCCTCGTCGCCGCACGGGAGGACGGCCCGCGCGGGGGACTCCTCCGTGCTCCACGACGGCGAGCGCCGCCTCGAGCTCCTCCCCGCCGCCGACATCCCGGCCACCCACGGCGGCGTCGCCGAGTTCAACATCCACAACGCCCTCGCCGCCGCCGCGGCCGCGTACGCCCACGGGGTCCCCGTCGATGTCGTCGCCGACGCCCTCCGCGGCTTCGAGGGCTCGTTCGAGCAGAACCCCGGACGGCTCAACATCACGACCGCACCCGGCTTCACGACCATCGTCGACTACGCCCACAACCCCGCCGCCCTCGAGGCGCTCGGGCGCACCCTCCAGGCGTTCCGCGCGACCCACGACCGCTTCATCGGCGTCGTCAGCACCCCCGGCGACCGCCGCGACGAGGACATCCGCGACGTCGGCCGGGTCGCCGCCGGCATCTTCGACGAACTCGTGCTCCGCGAGAGGCCCGACGGGCGGGGGCGCGCGCCGGGTGACGTCGTCGGACTGCTGCGCGACGGCGCCCTCGCCGCGGGGATGCCGGAGTCGCGCATCCGCATCATCCCGGAGGAGCAGGCCGCGATGGACGCCGCCCTTCGCTCCGCCGGCCCCCGCGACCTCGTGCTGCTGCACCCGACGAGCGTCGACGCGGTGTGGCGGCAGGTGCAGGAGTTCGCCGCGGCGCGCGCCGCGAGGAAGGGGGACGCGGCGTGACCGGACCCGACGAGAAGGATGGCGGCCCGCTCTTCGTGATCGGCGGGCACGAAGACAAGGAGGGCGACCGCGTCATCCTGAAGGCGTTCGCCGACGCCGTCGGCGAAGGGACGGTGGTGCTCGCGACGATCGCGACCGAAAAGCCCGACGCGTACCTCGACGCCTACCGGGACGCGTTCGCGGGGCTCCCGATCGGCGAGCTCGTGCACTTCCACCTCGACGAACGCGCCGAGACGCACGACCCCGAGTCGCTCGCTCGGCTCGACGGCGCCGCAGGGGTGTTCTTCACGGGTGGCGACCAGGTGCGGATCAGCAGCCAGATCGGCGACACCCCCGTCGAGGATGCCCTCCGCACCATCTGGCGACGCGGCGGCGCGATCGCCGGCACCTCCGCCGGGGCATCCGTCATGAGCGACGTCATGCTCGTGCGCGGGCCGAGCAGGTCGTCGGCCCGGCTCGGCGAACTGCACATGGCGCCCGGGCTCGGGATGCTGCGCGACATCGTCATCGACCAGCACTTCGCCGAGCGCGGAAGGATCGGGCGGCTCCTCGGCGCCGTCGCCCACAGCCCCCGCGTGCTCGGCGTGGGCATCGACGAGGACACCGCCATCGTCGTCCGCGGTCCGCGCTTCGACGTGCTCGGCAGCGGCGCCGTGTATGTGCTCGACGGGGCCGGGATCACGCGGTCCAACGTCGCCGAGGGCCGAGCGTCGGAGGCGCTGTCGCTCGCCGACATGCGGTTGCACGTGCTCGCCTCCGGCGACGGCTTCGACCTCGCCACGCGCCGACCCGACGGAGCGGAATCACGTCAAGAGGTATCCGCGCCGGATGCTCACCCGTAGCCTGGGCGGCATGCGTGACCTCCCTGCGGCACTTCCCGGTGCCGTCGAGCGAGGGGAGATCGTCGCCTGGTTCCAGCCGCAGGTGCTCCTCGAGAGCGGCGGGATCGTCGCCGCCGAGGCGCTCTGCCGCTGGCAGCATCCCCGCTACGGGCTGCTGCCGCCCGCCGACTTCATCCCGCTCGCGGAGGAGACCGGCGAGATCGAGTCGATCGGCCGGTTCATGGCCGAACAGTGCCTCGACGCCCTCGCCGAGTGGGAGGAGCGGGGCAGTCCGATCGACGTCTCCGTGAACGTCTCGCCCGTGCAGCTCCTCGGTCCCGCGTTCACGGACTGGCTCGCCGAACGCCTCGAGCGGATGCACCTGCGCCGCAGCACGCTCACGATCGAGGTCACCGAGGCGCGGCCGCTCGAGAACGTCCCCGTGCTCGTGCAGCGGCTCGACGGGCTCCGCCGCGTCGGACTGGGGATCGCGATCGACGACTTCGGCGTCGGCCAGTCGTCGCTGCTCCAGCTCCGCCGCCTCCACGGCACCGAGCTCAAGATCGACAGGTCGCTCGTCACCGACCTCTCCGCCGCGACGACGGCCCTCCTCCAGCGCGTGGTCGACGCCGCCCACGACCTCGGCATCCGCGTCGTCGCCGAGGGCATCGAGACGATCCAGCAGCTCCAGCGCATCCGGGCCCTCGGCTGCGACCGCGCGCAGGGTTACCTGCTCGGGCGTCCCATGACGCGCGCCGAGCTCACGGCGCAACTCGCCGTCGGCTGACGCCGTCAGGCGGCGGGGCTGTCGTCGCCCTCGGCCGGCGGGCGCGGCGGGGTGGTCTTGCTGTCGAGCAGTTCCTTCGCGAAGCGCACGACGTCGCGCCGCGTCGGGTAGCCGGGGATGAGCGGCTGGGTGTCTTCGAGGCTCGCGAGGTCGTCGGTGCGCGCACCGCGCTGTCCCGGTCTTCCCCACCACTCGACCATGCGTCCAGGGTAGTCAGAGTCGACGCGGGTCGCGAGGGTGCTGGGTGATGTAGCGGAGGCGGGGCTCGATCCCGCGACCTCACGATTATGAGTCGTGCGCTCTAACCAGCTGAGCTACTCCGCCGAGGGCTGCTCCCGTCGCCGCTTGGTGCACCGGCGAGAGCGCCGAGCCCCGAGTCAGGATTGAACTGACGACCCCTTCCTTACCATGGAAGTGCTCTGCCACTGAGCTATCGGGGCGTGCGCCTCGGCGAGCCGAGGCACCAGGAGACTTTATCACCCGCTCCGGCCGACGCCGAACGCGAGACGGCGTACCGAAGTCTCGCTGACGCCGGCCGTCGTCCACCAGACGTCGACGAGGGCTCCCCGGGGCGAGAGTTACGAACGGGCCCAGCCGAGCCGGGCGGCGACGACGTCGGCGGCGCGGGTCGGGAACCCCTCCCACCCCGGCTCGAGCGTCGACCGCAGCAGGTCGTAGAGCCCGCGGGCGGCCTCCTCGACGGGGGCCGCGAGCACCGTCCGCAGGTCAGCCCCGAGCGACGGGTAGTCCCGCTCGAACCGCCGCACGGGGTCGATCGCATCCCGCACCGACCCGTCGACGGGGAGGCGCCCCCGCACCGCGCGCGCGAAGTGGTTGACCGCCCACGCGTGCACGAACTGCCCCGCGACGAGGTGCTCGCCGCGGCGCGCGCGTCCGACGCCGATGAGCAGCTTCACGAGCACCAGGCTCGTCTCGTTGACCGGGTCCGGCGCGGGCGCCTCCGCGACGCGGGCCTGGGCAGCGGCCATGAGCGGCGCCGCGGTGCCGTCGTCGACGGGGATGTCCACGTCGCCGGTCGCGATCGCGCCGCCGAGTTCCTCCGCGGTCGCGGCGGCGAACTCGAACACGTGCCCGTCGTCGTACACGGCGGCGAATCCCGATCGTCGCCTTCGCGCGCGACGAGCACGAGCCGCTCGGGGTCGGGCAGCCACGACCGCACGTCCCGCACCGCGGCCTCCGACCCGGGCGCGGCGAGCATGAAGAAGTCGTGGTCCGACCACTCGTCGCGGCGCGCGGCCGCGGCGGGCGACGCCGAGCCGAGCAGCACGAGCCCCGCGAACCGCTCCCGCGCGACGTCGGCCAGCGCCT
>Ga0065721_10004062_pt1 | contig 83294 bp, 67 predicted proteins | sample Mesricmetagenome_FD_59108 | JGI IMG/M metagenome (GOLD analysis project Ga0065721, IMG submission 59108) | Mesophilic microbial community from rice straw/compost enrichment Sample: eDNA_1 v2 (version 2) | ecosystem: Engineered > Solid waste > Grass > Composting > Bioreactor | place: USA: Davis...
CGCGGGCATATAATCGCCGAAGAAACGCTGCCCAACACCCGCGCATCCCTCGAACAACTCTCCCAGCGTTACCCCGGCGCGACGCTCGCGATGGAGACCGGCACGCACAGTCCGTGGGTAAGCCGGTTGTTCGAAGCGCACGGCCACACCGTGGACGTGGCCAACGCTCCCAAAGTCCGCGCGATCTCGCGCTTGGTTGGTCGTGCCAAAGAGGATGGCGTTCTGTCGTCTCGAAATTTCTCGGCGTCGTCTGAGCGGAAAACCGCCGGTGCGTGCAGCCGAAAAAATTATCCGCCAAGGTGGCAGGATGGAGGAGTTGTTTCCCTCTGATGCCTCAACCAGCGATTTATCAGTCCTTTGTACCCTCCCCAAATGGGGCGGCCAACGGGATTCGAACCCGCGACCCCAAGAATCACAATCTTGTGCTCTAACCAACTGAGCTATGGCCGCCGTAAAGGGGCGGGGAATTTCAGTGTCGCGCGGGGGGCTGTCAATCCCTTCTTCGCCGCGAATTTTGCTCTGTTGTCCGGCTGCGCCGGCGGGTCGTTCGCCGCGTTTTGAGGCGACGAACGGCGACGGGGCGGCGGGTCAGTTTTCGGCGGGGATGAAGCCGGTGATGTCGCGGTATTTCCGTCCGCGGATGATGATTTCCACGACGTTGAGCGAGACGGCTTCGCGGGTTTTGAGCCAGGGAGCGTCGCCGGCGTAGCGCGTGGTGTCGCCGGCGAATTCACCCGTGGCGGAATTGGCGATCGGCGCGAGGATGAGGAAACGTTCCTGCGGGTTGTCGCCGATGCGCACGCGGAGTTCGAGGCCTTCGCTGCCGGTGCGGATGGCTTCGGCAGCCCGGGCGTCGAGCGTGTAGAGAGTGAGGTGGCCTTCGGTGCGATCGAGGAGGAACTCGAGCGCGTATTTGCGCGAACCGACGTCGGCGAGCGGTCCGCCGTGGGGGCCGGAGGGCGGAAGCGGTGTGGTTTCGCGGGGCGAGCAGCCGGCGGCGAAGAGCAGCGAGGCGATGACGAGGAGGTGGCGGAGTCGGGTTGTTTTCATGGGTTAAACTCAGTCGAGGCAGAAGCCTTGTGCGCGCACGTAGCGGCCGAAGTCGGCGCGGTGGGGCGTGGCGATTGGCGCGTTTTTTCTCCCGACCAGTGAGCGTCGGGCCGCAGGCGCGGGGTGCGCGAGTGTGGCGGCGTGAAGTGCGAACGGTGAGCGTGCGAAACATGGCGGCTCAATGCGCCGGAGGCGGCGGCGCGTCGGATTCTTGTTTTTGCAATTCCTCGCCCGTGCGGCCGGCCCAGTCGACGAGTTGCGCGATCTGCTCGTCGGTGAGGCGGGCATCGGCGTGCGTGCGAAGATAGGACGGCAGCGGCATGCGATGTTCGAAGAGCGCATAGGAAATCGCTTCGAGTTTTCGGCCGGCGCGCGCGGGCGAGTATTCGGGAAAACGCGAGAAATTGAGGTGCCGTTTGCCGGTGCGAACGTGCGTGTTGATCCACCAGCCGATGGGCTGCACGGACGCGTACCAGGGGTAATGTGTGTGGTCGGAGTGGCAGTCGAAGCAGCTGGTGCGCAAGGTGGATTTCAACTCGGCGGGGATGTTGATGCCGGCGAGCGGATCCGCGTCGGCGGCGTGGGCGTCGAGGTTGCGGGCGGGGCGAAGAAACTGAATGCCGATGAACGCGGCGCCGGCGATGAGCAGATATTTTTTGAGCGGGCGCATGGAGATCAGCGGCGATAGTGGCGCACGATTTTTTGGATCTCCTCATCGAGCGCGGCCTGTTTGGTCGCGGCGTATTCCTGGCGGATCGCGGCGAACTCGAGCGAGAGCGCGGGAAGGGCGCGGGCGGTTTTGCGACCGAGCGGTGTCTCAAAAAACGCGGCGAGCTCGGCGAGTTCTTCGGCGGAGAAATGGCGGTCGTAGAGCGCGGCGAGTTGCGGGTTCAATTCGTCCCAACGAATCGAGTTGTCGAACCACGCGCCCATCGCGGCGCGAATCTCGGCGACGCCGGCGGCGGGGAAGCCATTGGACTTGAGTTGCTCGGTGAGCGCATCGACGGAGGAATCGAACTCGGCTCTCAGACCGCCGCGTGCGTCGGTGAGATCGAGGATCTTGAGAGCGACCGCGCTGGGCGATGTCGTGGATGAATCTGCGACGGTACTGGCGAGCGGCAGGAAGGTGAGGAGAGCCAAGGTGGCGAAGCGAAGCGACATAGAGAAGGAAGGATTTTAATTCACATTGAGTATGTAGAGAATCAGCCGGTTTTCCTGTCGATCATTTTCAGCCCGAAATTTTATCCTGGGAAAATTTTGTATCTTAATTATCTATTAACTAATCAATTATGAACATTAATTTCCATATTTTCCCGAGGTTTTATCAAAAGGTGAAAATAAGACTTGAAATCCTATTTCATAAATGTGTTTTAAGCACCGTTCTCAAGCGATCGCTTCGGCGGTGGCTGGGAAAATAGGGGTCCCACCAGTCATCTGGAGGCGTCCGTGAACGCTCATTTTCCAGATGCGATCCATGGGGACGATGACCGCCAGAGGCCTCCCACCGGCACGATCCGGACGAGGCGGGGAATCGTCGGTGGGGAGCAGCCTCCGCTGCGGAGGGAAGGAGCAGAAACGGAGTCAGCCCATCACGACGACTCATCCGATTTCCATGTTCAAACCGTCTTCATTCGTGCGCGTCCTTGCCGTTGGCGGACTCGCGATTTCATCAACCGCCCTGGCAGACGAGGCATCGCTTCAAAAGCAAGTGGACGAGCTCACGCAGCTCGTGCGTCAACTGCAGGAGCAAATCCAGCCCGCAAGCGCGATCACGCCGCCGCCTTCCACCGGCCTGCGCGATACGACCGAATCGGCCGGTCGCGATCCGGTGACCGCCGAGGACGTCGAATCCGTGCGCGAGCAAATCGGCGATCATCTCGAACGCCGCTTGCGCGTGCGCAACGGCGTGGGCGTCGTGCTCAACGGCAGCGCGGCGGTCCGCTACGCGGATTCGCGCAATGTGCCTGCGACGCCGTTTAACGCCGCGCAGGGTGGCAGCAGTTTTTCGATTCCCACCGCAACCATCGGCTTCAATGGCTCGCTGCGCAACGAACCGGCGAGCGAAGGCGATGTGCGTTATGCGCTTTCGTTCAACTACGCCGGCACGGCCAACACCACGCGCGTGCATGACGCGTTCATCACCGTAGGCGTGAAGAGCCTCGGCAAAAAAGAACTCGAGCCGGCTTACACGCTCGGGTTTCAGCTCGGCCAGCAAGCGGTGTTCTTCGGCAACGACAATGTCGGCGGCGAGGAACTGCGTCCCACCATCAGCGGCGCGACCTACTTGAGCGCCTTCCGTACGCGCGACATCGGCCTCGTGGCCTCGGGTGGTTTGTGGTGGAACTACGACTCCGCGGCGACGAGCGACACGCAATTCGTGCCCGTGATCGCGTACACGTTTGGCGTCTTCAACGGCAGCGGCGTCGGCGCGGTGGACGAGAACTACGACAAGGCGCTGCTCGGCAAACTCGTTTATTCGCCCTTCAGACGCTACAACTCGTTTTTTCAAGGACTGAAGCTCGGCGTCTCGCGCATTCAATGGGCCACCGGCGCGCGTCAAACCAAGGTCAACAAAGAGCTGCACAGCGTGAGCTTCGAGTGGCTGAAGCTGCCGTTTCTCACGACCGCGGAATACGTGTGGGGACGCGACGACTCGGCCGCGCCCGGACCCGACATCGAGAAAGACGGCTTTGTCGCGACGCTGTTTTACCGTCCCGGCAAGCTCCCCGATTTTGAGCCGCTCGTGCGTTTCGATCGTTGGAACTATAATCGCAACCTCGTCGAAAACGGACGCCGCGACACGACCACGATCGGGTTCAATTATTACTTCTGGCAAAAAGACCCGATCGTCCGCCGCACCTACGAAACGGTGAAGACCGAGCGCGTGATCAAGATCCAGGTGAACTACCTCATCGTGCGCGACACGTCGCGTCCGCCGGGTTCGCCGCGCGCCAACCAGTTCCTTTCTCAGTTCGTCATCGCGTTCTGATTTTTCCAGCCGACCCGCAACCGCACGTCTCGCCACACTCACATGAAATCCATCCGTCTGCTCAAGCTCGCCACGCTCGCCGCCACGTTGGCGGCACTCGCCGGCTCCGCCGCGTTCGCGGCTCCGAAGAAAAAACTCACCACCGTCATCGTGCCGCTCAACTCGTGGACCGCCATCGCCGCGAAGAAAGGCTGGCTCGCCGAGGAGTTCGGCAAACTCGGCCTGAAGGCCGCGGTCATCGACCAAGGCACCACAGCCGTCGCCGGTCAGGAGGCCGCGCTGCTCGCCCGCGGTGAAGTGCACTTCGCGTCGCGCATGTCGTATCCGGCGTTGATTCATAAAACCAATGGACTCGACGCGGTCATCATCTGGCAGTCGGGCAAGTCCGACATCTACCGCACGCCGCTCGTCACGCTGAAGGAATCGCCGATTCAAACCATCGCCGATCTCAAAGGAAAAACTTACGGCGGCAGCCGCGTCGGTTGCGGTTGGAGTTCGCCCTACGAAGCGCTGAGAAAAGCGGGCCTGCCGCTCGATACCGCGACGAAGAAGGGCGAAATCCGTTTCCTCAATCAAGGCAGCAGCATCGCCACCACGTCGGCATTGCTCGGTGGCCAGATCGATTTCACTGCGACGCATATCGCGCTCAACGGTTGGGCGAACCTCGTCACGCAGGGCGTCATCAAAGTGGTCGGTCGCAGCGTCGAGGACGGCGTGTATGTGAACGCCGCCGGTCGCCCCGCGCTCTTTGCGCTCCGCGAATTTGTCGATGCACACCCGGAGGTCGTGCAGGCGTTTCTCCGTCTGCGCGAGCGCACCGCCGCATGGATTCGCGAGAATCCCGACGAGGCCGCGTCGATCATCGCGCGCGAAAATCGCGTGCCGCGCTACGTCGCGAAATTCCAGATCACCGATGCCTCGACGTTCGACTACATGCCGGCCGAGACGAGCTGGGATGCGGCGGTGGCGAGCATCAAGGCCTTCCAGAAATGGTACAAAGACAACGACGACGACATCCTCGCCAAACAGTCACTCACGGATGCGCAGATCGAAGCGTTCGTCGACCGCCGTTTCTTCAAGGGCGGCGAGTACTCCGGCTACGAACTCTGATAACTCCGACGCGTTGAGAATATGAGTTCCGTTCAAACAACCACGCTCGCGCCGCCGATCTCCGCGCAAGCTGTGTCGTCGCGCCGCCAGCGCACCGGTCCCGGCGCGGTGTCTCGGTGGTTCGGGCGCGCGATTCCGTGGATCCTGCCCGCGGCGATTCTCGCGGCCTGGCAGGTCGCTGTATCCTATAAATGGATACCGCCGATCCTGCTGCCGGCCCCGTCGCGCGTGCTCAACAGCGCCCTCGACATGTTTGCCGAAGGACTGCTGCTCACCGATTTCTTCACCAGTCTGAAAATCGTGCTGCACGGTTTCGCGTGGGGCGCGGTCCTCGGACTCGGCCTCGGCGCCTACGCGGGATTGTCGCGCACGGTCGAGCGTGTGCTCGGGCCGACGCTCGATAGCATCCGCCAGGTGCCGCCGCTCGCCTTGATCCCGTTTGTGATTTTGTGGGCCGGAGTGGGCGATCTCGCGAAGCTGATCGTGATTTCNAAAGCGGTTTTCTTCCCGATCTTCCTCAACACGCTGCAAGGNATCCGCTCGATCCAGCGCGAGCACATCGAGGTCGGCCGTGTGTTGCGCCTGAGTCGTTGGCAACTGGTGCGGCACATTTATCTGCCCGGTGCGCTGCCTTCGATCCTCGTGGGCATTCGCTACGGCGCCGGTCTTTCGTGGGCCTTGGTAGTCGCGGCGGAGCTCATCTCCGGCCACGCCGGTCTCGGCTACTTGATCCAGCGGTCGCAGGACCTGCTGTTCACCGACCAAATGTTTGTCGCGATCATCATCATCGCATCGTTCGGCCTGCTTTTGGACCGCTCGTTGAAGGCGCTTGAGCGCCATCTCCTGCGGTGGAAGCCGGGCTTTATCAACTAAGCCATTCACCCAACGCCCGTGCCGTCGGGGCGGTTCATCGACGGCAATTTCCCGAGGTCGCTTCGCGGCCGGCGCAGAGGCCGGCAAGGGGGGACCCATGCCCAAATAAATCCACACATCCCATGAGTACGCTTACACAAACGCAGTCTGCTCCCACCTCCGCCGCTCAAAAAGCCGTGACCGAGGTTTTCTACACCATCTGCCCCGTGCACGTCGCGTCGCATGTCGCGCTCGAACTCGGTTGGCTCGAAGAAGAGATCCAGCGCGCCGGTGGAAAACTTTCCTACTTACGCTCGCTGCCGCAGGAAACCGGTTGGCTCCCGCACTTCAGCCATCGCCTCGACAATCTCTTTCGCGACGGCGGCAACATCCCGTCGATCTGGGCCAAGGCGGATGTCACCGACACGACGTTGCTCGGTCTCACTGCATCGCCTTCGGGCGGGCAGATCCTGGTGCGCGTCGATTCCGGCCTTCGTCGCGTCGCCGATCTTCGCGGTCGCAAGGTCGGTCTCAGCAAGAGCCTCAACTCCGAAAAAGTCGATTGGTGGCGCGCATCTGCCGAGCGCGGCATCGAACTCGCCCTGCAGCTCGCGGGACTGCAGCGCAGCGATGTCGTGATCGAAGACGTCGCGTTCTCCGATGGCTCCGTTGGCAGCGGCACGAAACCGTCCGAGCTTTGGGCGCGCCGTCGTCTCAAGGAAGACTTCAGCCTCAATCCCGAAGTGCAGGCGTTGATCGATGGACGCGTTGATGCGATCTACACCAACCACGGTCGCAGTCAGTCGCTCGAGCGCACGGGTGAGTTCGCCGTCATCGAAGATCTCTCGCGTCGTCCGGATTGGACGCTGCAGGTCGCGAACAGTCCGTGGGCGATCACCGTCAACACCGAGCTCGCGAAGAAAAATCCCGAGATCGTCGTCGCGTATCTGCGCGCCGCGCTCCGCGCCGGGCGTTGGATCAATGCCAATCGCGCCGCCGCTGCGGAGATCCTGCATCGCGTGACCTTCCATCCGGAGCTCGCCGACACGGTGCGTGCGATCGCCGACATCGACTTCGTGCCCAACCTCTCGCCGCGCAATCTCGCCGGCATCGAGATCGAGAAAAAGTTCCTGCTCTCGCACGGCTACATCAAGCGCGACTTCGACGTGAAGCAGTGGGCCGCGCCGCAATTCCTCGAGGAAGCTCACCGCGAGCTCTCCCGCTAACCCGCAACTCGCAACCAATTCTTTTCATTCCCATGTCCACCGTTCTCGCCTCCACTCCCAAAACCAACGCCGCCGGACCCGCGGCCGTCACCGATATCCACTACACGATTTGCCCGGTCTTCGCCGCGTCGAATGTCGCGCTCGAACTCGGTTGGCTCGAAGAGGAGATCACCAAGGCCGGCGGCCGCTTGAACTATTTGTTCTCCAAGGCCGACGACCAGCATTTCCTCCCGCATTTCAGTCACGAGCAGGCGAATCTGTTTCGCGACGGCGGCAACATTCCGTCGATCTGGGCAAAAGCCGATCGCACCGACACCACGTTGATCGGCCTCACGTGGTCGCACCAAGGCGGTCATCTCGTCGTGCGCACCGACTCGCGCATCCAGCGCGTGGCCGATCTCAAGGGCCGCCGCATCGCGCTCTACAAGAGCAATAATGACGGCAAGGTCGATTGGTGGCGCGCCACCGCGCACCGCGGTCTGCTGCTTGCGCTCGAACTCGCCGGTCTCTCCGCGAACGACGCGCAGTTTGTCGATGCCGCCGATCGCGAAGACAGCGCATGGGGCGGCGGTGCGCGTCCCGCGGATGTTTGGGCGAGCCGCAGCGAAGAGCGTCGTCTCGGACCTGAGGCGTTCGCGTTGCGCGCCGGTGAAGCCGATGCGCTCTACACGAGCGAAGGCCGCGCGTTGTCGCTCGTGGCGACCGGCGAATTCAAAATCATCGAGGACCTCGGTCGCTATCCGGACTGGACCTTGCAGGTGAACAACAGCCCGTACGCGATCACGGTGAACACCGAGCTCGCGAAGAAAAATCCCGAGATCGTCGTCGCGTATCTGCGCGCCGCGATCCGCGCCGGCCGTTGGATCAACGCCAACCGCGACGCCGCTGCGACCATCCTCGCGCGCACGACCTTTTATCCCTCGGTCGAGACGGTTGCCCGCGCGATCGCGCACACGGAGTTCGTGCCGAACCTGTCGCCGCGAAATCTCGCCGGAATCGAGATCACCAAGCGCTTCCTCCTCAAGTACGGCTACATCAAGCGCGACTTCGACGTGCAGGCCTGGGCGGCGCAGCAGTTCCTCGCGGAGGCGCATCGCTCGCTGCAGGGCTGAACCGTGTCGTAGTTGAAAACTGAATACAAATTACCATGAGTTCTACCGCCACTCAACCTCGCGGCGCCGCTTCCTCCGCCGCGCTCACCGAAACCGTTTACACCATCTGCCCGGTGCTCGTCGCCTCCAATGTCGCCGTCGAACTCGGCTGGCTCGACGAGGAGTTTGCCCGCGTGGGCGCGCGTGCCATCTACCTGCGTTCGCTGCCCAGCAGCGGTTCGTGGCAATGGCACTACGATCACAACACCACGAATCTCATCCGTGATGGCGGCAACAGCCCGGCCGTCTGGGCTCGCGCCGACATCCGCCAGACGACGCTCGTGGGGCTCACGCAGGCGCAGCCGGCGGGGAAGATCATCGTGCGCGCCGATTCCGACATCTATCGCGTGGCCGATCTCGAAGGCCGCCGCTTCGGGCTCTATCGCAGCCTGAACGCCGACAAGATCGATCATCGTCGCGCGACGTCCGAGCACGGTCTCGAAAAAACGCTCGCGCTGCATGGACTCACGCGCGGCGCGGTGCAGATCGTCGACATCGATGATGACGACGATCATGCGGGCGCTCCCGCGGCGAAGCCCGCGGAGTTGTGGGCGCGTTCGCGTCGCGACGAGTGGACGCATGAAGCGCGCGCTTTGCGCGAAGGGCGCATCGACGCGTTCTTCGATTATTCGGTGGGCGGTGCGCGTCGGTTGGAAAAGACCGGTGAGTTCAAGGTCATCGAAGATCTCGACCGGCATCCCGACTGGACGCTGCGCATCGCGAACTCGCCGCGCACCATCGCGGTGAGCACGGAGTTTGCGCAGAAACATCCCGAAGTGGTGGTGGCGTTCCTGCGCGCGGCGATTCGTGCCGGACGTTGGATCAATGCGCATCCGGCGGCCGCCGCGGAAATCTTCCGGCGCGTGACCATCTATCCGTCGACCTGCGCCATCGCGCGTGCGCTGCCGCACTTCGACCTGGTGCCGAATCTCTCGGCGCAAAACCTGGCCGGCCTGAGCATCGAGAAGGATTTCCTGCTCTCGCACGGCTACATCAAAAACGACTTCGACGTGAAGCAGTGGGCCGACCGCCGCTTCCTCGACGAAGCGCTGAAAGGACTCTGAGTTTTCATGAGCGTTCCCGCAGCCACCGCATCGACTTCAACCGCGTCGCCGGCCGTATCGCACCGGCAACGCACGCGCGCGCTCAACGTGCGCCAGGTTTCGAAATCGTTTCACGTCAACGACGAGCCGCTTCATGTGCTGGACGACATCTCGTTCACCGTGAATCCCGGCGAGTTCGTCAGCATCCTCGGCGCATCGGGTTGCGGCAAATCGACTTTGCTGCGGCTCATCGTGGGGTTGGACGACGATTACGAGGGCGAGATCGCACTGGGCGACGATGTCGTGCGCGGCACGAGTCTGGACCGCGGCGTGGTTTTCCAAGACCACCGCCTGCTGCCCTGGCTCACCGTGGAGGAGAATGTCGGCCTCGGCTTGAAAAACGCTAAACTCACGAAAGACGAGCGCGCGAAACGGGTGCGCGAGCACCTCGCGCTCGTCGGTCTCAACGGCTTTGAAAAGGTCTTTCCGTATCAACTCTCGGGCGGCATGGCCCAGCGCGTGGCGATCGCCCGCGGCTTGGTCAACCGCCCGGAGTTGCTGCTGCTCGACGAACCGCTCGGCGCGCTCGACGCGATCACGCGCATCCATCTGCAGGAAGAGTTGCTGCGCATCTGGAGAACGGAACACCTCACCACGATCCTCGTGACGCACGATGTCGAAGAGGCGATCTATCTTTCGGACCGTATTGTGATTCTGAATACGCGTCCGGGACGCATCAAACGCATCGTCACGGTGCCGCTCTCGCGCCCGCGCGACCGGCTCAGTCACGCCTTTGCCGACATCAAGCGCGAGGTGCTCGAGGAAATGGCCATCGCCAATCCGGGCGCACCGGCGCGCGTCGCATATGCCGAGGACATCTGAGCCATGAGGAGCGTGGTTTATCGTCGCTTCGCGATCGCGTTTGTCGGTCTGGGCACGTTGTTCGCGGGCATGGGATGCGAACGTCGCGGCACGGAGCCATCCGCGAATGCGAAGGCGGAGGTATCGGCGCCAGCGAACGTTTCCGCCGAACCCTCGTGGCCGTTGACCGGCGAGATCGTGACGGTGAATCGCGAGCGGAAAACATTGCTCGTCACGCACGACGAAATCCCGGGTTTCATGCCCCGTATGACGATGGAGTTTCTCGTTTCCGAGGGCGATCTGGCGATCGCCCGCGAAGGTTCTCGCATCCGCGCGACGCTCGTTCAGCGCGGCGAGGAGTTTGCGCTCGAGCAAATCTGGCCCGCCGATCCGAAAACCGAACAAGCGCTCGCGGAAGGTGTGGAGTTGGTGAAACGCGAGACGCAGGCGCTCACGCGTCGCACGCACACGTTTCGCGATCTCGGCGACACGGCGCCTTCATTTGTGCTCTACGATCAGGACGGTCGTGTGACCGATGGCGCGCGTTTTCGCGGAAAGCGGGTCGTGCTGAACTTCATCTACACGCGTTGCCCGATCGCGACGATGTGCCCCGCGGCGACGCAACGCATGATCGAGTTGCAGCGCGCCGCGGCCGACGCCGGCATCAAGGATCTCGAGCTCGTTTCGATCTCGCTCGATCCGGAATACGACACGCCGGGCGTGCTGAAGGAATACGCGTCCACACGCGGCATCGATACGCGGAATTTTTCGTTCCTCACCGGACCGGAGGAGGCGATCAAGAATCTCCTGCGGCAGCTCAATGTCGTGAGCTATTTCGAAGACGGCATCATCAAACACTCGCTCAACACGCTGCTGATCGGCACCGACGGACGCATCCTGTATCGGCACGATACCGAGGCGTGGCGGGTGGAGGATTTTCTTTCCCGCTTGCGGAGCCATTAAGCGCGCTCCGCGAAACATCCTTTATCATCATGTCACGCATCCAAAACCTGCTTCACGCCCGCTACGGCGGCACACAGCCTCCCATCGGCCACGAAGGCAACGAGGCTATCGCAAGCTTGCTCGGACATCGTTCCGTGCGCGCTTATTTGCCCGATCCTGTCACTGAAGATGAACTCCGTTTGATCGTTGCCGCCGCGCAGTCGGCTTCGACTTCGTCGAACATCCAGGCGTGGAGCGTCATCGCCGTGCGCGATCCGGAACGCAAAGCGCGGCTGGCGGCGTTGTCGGCGAATCAAAAACAGATCCTCGAAGCGCCGTTGTTTCTCGTGTGGGTCGCGGATCTTTCGCGTCTGCGTCGCATCGCGGATCAGATCGGCGATCCCGCGCCGGGACTTGAGCGGCTCGATTCGTTTCTTGTCGGCGTCACCGATACGACGATCGCCGCGCAAGCCGCGGCGACGGCGGCGGAATCGTTGGGCTTCGGCATCGTGTATATCGGCGCTCTGCGCGCGCAGCCGGAAAAAGTGGCGGAAGAACTGCAGCTGCCGCCCGGCGCGTTTCCGTTGTACGGCATGGTGGTGGGAAGACCCGATCCCGCGCGGCCGGCGTCGGTGAAACCGCGTTTGCCGCAATCGATCGTGCTGCATTACGAGCAGTATTCGACTTCGGCCGAGCGCGACGGCTTGGCGGCGTTTGAAGAAATCATCCAAGCCTTCCAAGCATCGCAAAAGATGCCGGTGCAGGAGTGGAAACGGCAGGCCGTGGGCCGCGTGAAAACGCCGGATAACCCGAACGGCCGCGTATCGATCAACACCGCGTTGGTGGAGCGTGGGTTCACTTTTTGACGACTTCTTTTCCGCTATGACGCGCGTGCTCATCGGTTTTCTCGCACTGCTTCTCGGCAGCGGACTGGCGCTCTTCGCATCGAAAGAACGAACGCAGAAGGATACGGCGAAATCTGCGTCGTTGGAAATGTGCCGATGCGAAGATCACGGTTCGTCGTCGGGGACGACCACGCCGGCTCACGCACAGAATGTCGCGCGGGAACAACCGCGGCATCCGCTCAGGGGAGTCATCGTGGACATCGCGCTCAATGACTCGGCGCTCATCGTGAAACACGAGGAGATCGTCGGCTTCATGAAAGCGATGACCATGCGGTTAAAAGTGGATCCGCAGGTGCTGCCCCGGGCGAAAAAGGGCGGGGCGGTCACCGGACAGCTGGTGCGTCGAGCGGAAGAATGGTGGTTGGAGGACATCGTCTTCACGGACGCGAACCGTACGTGAACCGGCGTGTTGTTGATAGACGGCCGGTCAGGTGGATCTTCCGCCTGACCGGCTCGTTGTTGATCGGATGCGGACTGCTTGCGTGCGCGCCGTCGGAGCGCGGCGAACGAACCGAAAAAAAGTTCCGCGTCGTTTCCGGTCGCGATGTTTATCTGCGCATATGTGCGACCTGCCATCTCGCCGATGGCAGCGGCTCGATCGGCGTCGTACCGCCCTTGCAAGACTCGCTCGCGGCGCATCCCGACGCGTCGGTCGTCGCGCGAATCGTTTTGCACGGATTGCGCGGATCGGTCGTGCGCGAAGGTCGGACGTATCACGGAGTCATGCCGCCGCAGGCGACGGTGTTGGCCGACGCGGAGATTGCCGCGGTCGTTAATTACGTGCGCGAGACCTGGGGCCGTAGTGATCCCGTGAATACGTGTTCGCCGGAAACGGTGGCGGCGCTGCGGCATAAGTTCGCGGGGCGAAACTCGCCGTGGTCGCGGGCGGAGTTGTTAGCCGCGCCGTGAACGTGCGAGACAAATGTTTCGCGCGGTGCATCGGAGCCGTCTTGACATGGCGGCGCCGTAGGCGTCTGTTCGACGCACTGTGATCGAGTCGCGCATCCATTCCCAAGCGTTTTACGCGTTTTTCTTCTACGTCTGAAGAAAGGCGCGCCTCGATATTGATCAAACCAACCGGGCCGCCTTCGAGGGCGGCCTTCGTGTTTATCAGGGTTCATCCTCGGCGGCGGTTCATTCAGAACCGCTCCAATGTCCACCACATTACCCTCTGTCGCTTCCGACCTTGATGAAGCTGAGTTGCCCGCGCCGGTCGCATCGCCTGCCGTGAGCCGGCGCCTGCCGACCCCGCGGGAGATTCGCGCGCTTGTTCCTCACAATGCCCGGACGTCCGGCGTTGTTCAGGCGGGTCGCGACGCTTTCCGCCGGATTCTCGCCGGAGAGGATTCGCGCACGGTGATCATTGCCGGTCCATGTTCGATTCACGATCCCGCGGAGGCGCTCGAGTACGCACGACGGCTGAAGGCGCTTTCCGACGAAGTGTCGGATCGGGTGCTGTTGGTCATGCGGGTTTATTTCGAAAAACCGCGCACCAACATCGGTTGGAAGGGACTGATCAACGACCCGCATCTCGACGAATCGCATGCGATCGCGGATGGATTGCGGATTGCGCGCACGCTGCTGCGCGACATCGCCGAACTCGGTTTGCCGACGGCGACGGAGCTGCTCGATCCCTTGGTGGCGCCGTATCTGGCCGATCTCGTTTCGTGGGTAGCGATTGGAGCGCGCACCACGGAATCGCAGATCCATCGTCAACTCGCGAGCGGGTTGGCGGCGCCGGTGGGTTTCAAAAACGGCACGGATGGCGGTCTCGAGGTGGCGATCAATGCGGTCAAGGCTGCGCGGCGTCCTCATGTGATGCTGGGCGCGGATGACGATGGCCATATCGCGGCGTTGGAAACGCGTGGGAATCTCGCGACGCATCTCGTGCTTCGCGGCGCGGGTCACGCCGGAGACGCGCGTCCCAACTATCGCCGGGAAGACGTGGCGGCGATCGAGGCGCGCCTGCAGCGCGCCGGACTCGAGCCGCGCATGTTGCTCGACTGCAGCCATGCGAATTGCGGCTACGATTATCGACGTCAGGGCGAAGTGGTGGCGGACTGGATTGCCCAACGACAAGACGGCTGTTCGGAATCGGTCTTCGGCCTGATGCTCGAAAGCAATATCGAGGAAGGTAAACAACCCTGCGCGCCGCGCCATCGTCTGCGTCCGGGCGTGTCGGTGACGGATGGTTGTATTGGTTGGACGGATACAGAAAGGCTGATCCGTCAGGTGTACGCTGCGGACCTATGAAACGTTTCGATTAAGCGCGCGAGTCGGGCGGCGGTTAAGCGCTGCGCTCGGGCGTGCGGTGCCGTCGCGTCCGGAATTCTCATTTGCGAACCCGGTGTTTTTGACAACACTGCGCGCCGTTCATGCAGCGACTGCGCATCGTCACCTATAACATCGCCCACGGTCGGGGCTTGCAGCCAATCCAGGGGCTTACGTCGCGTCGCAAGATACGCTTGAATCTGCTGAAGATCGCGAAGCTGCTGCAGAGTTTGAATCCCGATGTCGTGGCGTTGCAGGAGATCGACGAAGACTCGTTATGGGCGGGCAGCTTCGATCAGTTGGAATTTTTGCGCGAGTTCTCCGGGATGCCGCATGCGGTGTTCGGCGTGAACAATCGCCGCGCGTCGTTTCCGCGTTTGAATTACGGCAACGCGATCCTGTCCAAGCACCCGATCGCCGAGTCGGAGAACATTAAGTTCGGCACGCGTAATTTTGGCGAAAAAGGATTTCTCTTTGCCGAGCTCGATGTGGCCGGCCGTCGCGTGCCGATCGTCAACATGCACCTGCATTATCGTTCGCGCGTGCATCGCATCCGGCAGGTCGGGCTGGTGATGGATTACCTCACGCGAAAACACCCGCATCGTCACACGCACTGGCAGATCCCGCCGATCGTCTGTGGCGACATGAACAACCCGTCGCACACGACCGACGCGACGGCGTCGTTGTTCAAGTATTTCGAGCGTCACGGACGCTATTCGCTGCATCCGCGCTTCGCGGCGACGTATCCCTCGCCGTTGCCGCATCGCACGCTGGATTTCATTTTTTTGCCGCCGACCTGCGTGGAAGTGTACTGCCTGGTCGTGAAATCCTACCTCTCGGATCATCGTCCCGTGATGGTCGAGTGCCGCTTGTTCTGAGCGGTCGGCGTTGAGGCGCAAGGACGGGAAAAATGCAGTGCGAAAAAATCCGCTGCGCGTGTCCGGAGGAGGCACTTTGTTTCGTCGAGTTGGGTGAACGAACCCTTCCTCTCGATGACATCCAACAACTCCCCCATGCCCTTCCTGTTGATTTTCAAAGACGCCAGTCCCTCGAATTACACGCGTCTGTCTCCCGCACAGCGCCAGACGCTTCTGAAGGAATGGTATGACTGGTATGACGGTCTGGCGGAGGCGGGAAAACTTCGTCACGGACATCCGCTGGAACCGGAAGGACGCATCGTTTCCGCGCATGGCGGGCGGGTCGTCGATGGTCCCTTTGTAGAAGCGAATGAAGTCGTGGGCGGTTATTTTCTGCTGACGGTATCCGGTTTGGAGGAAGCGGTGGCGATCGCGAAGCAGTGCCCGACGCTGCGTCACGACATCGGCCTGACGGTGGAAGTGCGACCGGTGGCGGATCTTTGTCCGGCGCTTTCGGCGGAAAATGCCGCGACCGAGGCGGCGGCGAAGAAAGCTTAACGATGCGTTGTTTCCTGGATGAAACGGATTATCGCTTGAGTTGACCATGAGCGCCGACGCTCCGACTCCCGAATCTCCTGCCGCGCGCAAGGCGTCGGAACTGGTGGAGAATTTTTTCCGCCACGAGACCGGGCGATTGCACGCGTCGCTCACGCGTTTGCTGGGCACGCACAATCTCTCGCTCGTTGAAGATGTCGCGCAGGAAGCGATGATGCGGGCGTTTCGCTCGTGGTCGTACGGCGGCCCGCCGGCCAATCCCTCAGCGTGGATCACGCAAGTGGCGATGAACATCGCGCGCGACATGCTGCGTCACAAACGCATGTCCTTCTCCAAGGAGGGAAACATCGTCACGCATTTCGAGCAGACGCTCGCCGCCGCGGCCATTCCCGAGGCGCCCGATGTAGTGGAAAATCAAATACGCGACGACACGCTGCGGCTCATGTTTGTGTGCTGTCATCCCTCGGTGCCGGCGGACGCGCAAGCGGTGCTCGCGCTGAAGGTGTTGTGCGGATTTCACACCTCGGAAATCGCCCGCGCGTTCATGAGCACGGAAGCTGCGATCGAGAAACAACTCACGCGCACCAAACATCGCATCGGCGACGCGAAACTCGCGTTCGAGTTGCCCGAAGGCGCGGAGTTGGCGGAGCGCATCGATGGTGTGCTGGCGACTTTGTATCTGCTTTTCAACGAAGGCTACAAAGCGACCTCGGGCGAACGGCTTTTGCGCGAAGATTTGAGTCGCGAGGCGATGCGTCTCACCACGCTCCTCACGGAACATCCGGTGGGGAACACACCGCAGAGCCATGCCTTGCTCGCGTTCATGTGTCTCACGGCGGCGCGTTTTCCCGCACGGGTGGACGAACAGGGCGATCTGTTGCGACTCGACGATCAGGATCGCTCGAAATGGGATTATTCGCTCATCGAGCGCGGCCTGATCCATCTCGCGCAAGCCGCTCAAGGGAAGACGCTGAGTGAGTATCATCTCCAGGCGGGCATCGCCGCGTGTCACTGCACGGCGCCGGATTATGCCTCGACCGATTGGGCGCGTATCCTGCGTTTGTACGACGATCTGATGCGCATCAAACCCACGCCCGTCGTTGCCATGAATCGCGCGGTGGCGGTGGCGAATCTGCACGGACCGCAAGCCGCGCTCGATGCGATCGAGTCGATGCCGCAACGCGAGCGAATCGAGTCGCACTATCTGCTCCATGCGATCGTCGGTGAGTTGAATCACCGGCTGAACCGCCACGAAGCGGCGGTGAAAAGTTTCCGCCGCGCGCTCCACCTCGCGAAGGTCGGCCCGGAACAAACTTATCTCTCACGCATGATCGAACGCTCGGAAGACCTCGCGCAAAACGGCTGAGTTGGCGCCGTCGTCGCGAAGCACGATGGTCGAACCACGTAAGCTTATTCGAACATGGGCTGCACGGGGCGGCCTTCTTCGGCGTCGTGGAGATCGGCCCACGTCTGGATGTCGTCGCGATCGGCGAGACCCGCGGCGGCTTTGCCGGCGACGATGCCTTTGGCGGCGCCATCGCGCCAGCCGCGCTTCAGGAGAAACAGATTCCACGCGAGCACGTGCTCGGTGTTGAGCGGCTGACGTCCGGCGAAGAGGTCGTCGAAAATTTCTTCGTCAGAGCCGCCTTGGAGCGTGCGGGCTTTCACGCGCTCGTAGTCGAGTCCCCAAAAACGGCAGAAGCGCGCGTCGAGACTGGTGTTGTCGGCGAAACCGAGATGCCCGACGTAATCAGCCGGAAGCTGACCGGCGGCGTGGAGACGGATTTTCGAAAGCATGCGCGCGAAATAAACGACGCCGCGGGTTTTGAGGTGATCGCTGACAGGGAAGGACGTGTTCATGAGGGGCGTGGCGGAGGTTGGGGTGGAGTTGCGGGGTTAAAAGGGAGCGGGAGGCCGGCGGGGACGCCGGCGTTCCCGGGGATCATTCGACCGGACCTTCGAGCACGAGACGGATGGAGTCGAGACGCAGACGCGCCGAGCGAATGGCTTCGCGCGTGCGTTCGAGCTGTTCCTCCGCGAGTCCGATTTCTTCGGGCCGCACGTGGTCGTTGAGACGACGCAGATCGCGGAGGCGCTGAAGATCGGCGCCGAGGACTTCGGCCGCGCGCGCTTCGGCGGTGGATTTTAGTTCCGTCGAACGCGTTTCCGCGCAGGCGGTGGCGCCTTCGAGCAAGGCGCGCAGCACGGCGGCGTTGAAGCCCGGTTTTTCGAGGAAGCGATGGATGTCGCCATCCTCGACGTCTTCGGCGAGTTGAGCGGCGCCGCGCTCTTCGGTGAGATCGCGTCCGCGGATATCGACCAGCACGCGCACGGGAGCGGGCGGAAGGAATTGATCCACGTGCCAGCGCGAATCGGCGACGGTTTCGAGGACGAAGACCGCTTCGAGCAGGAGATTCTGTGTATCCGAATCGAGGATACTGAACGCCGTCGTGCCCGCCTGCGAATCGACGAGCAGGTCGATCGCGTCCTGCATCAGTGCGTGATCGGGCGAGAGAAACACGATGTCTTCACGGACGATCGCGCGCTCGCGGCGGAAGGTCGCCAGCATGCCGTCGGCGGGGATCGACGGGAAACTTTCCACGTACGCGTGCGACGGATCGAGGAAGAGATCGCCCTCCTCGTGGTCCTTCACGCGCACGCCGAAATGATCGAGGAGTGACACGAGGAAACGGCGCGGGAACAAATCCTCGTCGGCGGCGCGCACGCGCTCGATGACGGCGGAAGCGACCTTGCGATCGAACGAGTTGATTTCGAGCAGACGGTCGCGTCCGAGCTTCATTTTTTCGGCGAGTTCCTGGCGGAACGCGACGGTGTCGGCGATGAGCGCATCGAGGTCTTTGCGCGAAGCCGCATCGCCGCCGCTTTCGCCGTAACGCACGGCGATGTCGAGGAGACGATCTTTGAACTTCGCGAGGTAATCGCTGCCGCCGTGAAGCGGCGTTTGCAGCGCATCGAGTCCCTCATGATACCAGCGCAGCACGGCTTCATCGGCGCTGCCGGCGATGTGCGGCACGTGGATGCGAATGGGTTGGGTCTGACCGATGCGATCGAGACGGCCGATGCGTTGTTCGACGAGGCCGGGATTGAGCGGCAAGTCGAAGAGCACGAGATGATGCGCGAACTGGAAGTTGCGGCCCTCGCTGCCGATCTCGGAGGCGATGAGGAGTTGCGCGCCATCGGGCTCGGCGAACCACGCGGCCTGACGATCACGTTGCACGAGCGGCAAACCCTCGTGGAAGAGGGCCACGTTGACGTTGATCTTCTCCTTCAACGCGGCGTCGATCGCGGCGACCTTGCGCTGGGATTTGCAGATGAGGAGGACCTTCGCGGGACGATGTTTTTTGAGAAACGCCGCGAGCCAGTCGATGCGCGGATCGTCCTTGAACGAATAACGGATCGACGCCTCAGCGCCGGTTTCTTCGGCGGAAAGTTCGCGGGCGATACGTGCGAGCAACGTGAGATTGCTGACCTCGATCGGTTCGGGACAGGGCACACGCTTCGGAAAACCGGTCATCGCGGCGCGCGTGTTGCGGAACACGACGCGGCCGGGGCCGTGTTGATCGAGCAAGGTTTTCAGAAGTTCGTCGCGCGCGCCGGGTTTGTTTTCGGCGAGCGCGCCGAGCAACGATTCGATGCGCGCAGGATCCTTGGTGAAGATCTTTTTGAGCGTGGTGTGGTCTTTGGCGGTGAGCTTTTTCTTCTCGATGATTTTTTCCGCGACCTGCGCGACGAGGCCGTAGTTTTCGGCTTCTTCGAGGAATGTATCCAAATTGTCATAACGCGCGGGATCCAGGAGCCGCAGACGCGCGAAGTGACTCTCGAGACCAAGCTGCGTCGGCGTGGCCGTGAGCAAGAGGAGACCGGGCGAACGCTGCGCGAGTTGTTCGACGAGCGTGTATTCGTCGCTGGGATTGTCGGGCGACCAATGCAGGTGATGCGCTTCGTCCACGATCACCAGATCCCAGCCGGCGGCGACGACCTGTTCGCGGCGATTCGGTTGCGCGGCGAGGAAGGAAACGCTGGCCAGCGCGAGCTGCGAAGCCTCGAACGGGTTTTTGCCGGGATCGCTTTGTTCGAGTTCGAAACAACGCGGTTCGTCGTAGATCGTGAACCAGAGATTGAAGCGTCGCAGCAGTTCCACGAACCACTGGTGCGTGAGCGATTCGGGCACGAGGACGAGCGCGCGTTTGACCTTACCGACCGCGAGCAGGCGTTGAAGGATGAGGCACGCCTCGATGGTTTTGCCGAGACCGACTTCGTCGGAAAGCAGCACGCGCGGACTCTGGCGCGACGAGACTTCGTGGAGAATGTAGAATTGATGCGGGATGAGCTCGAGACGACCGCCGAGAAAACCCCGCACATCGGACGAACGGAACTTCGCCTGCGCTTCCAGCGCGCGGAAACGCAGATCGAAGACTTCGCCCGGATCGACTTGGGCGGCGAGCAGACGCTCGTGGGGCAGCGCCACGCTGGTGATGTCGGAAAGCGCGTCTTCGCGAACGCGCGCGGGTTGTCCGCCGGCGGTGCCGCCGTACACGAGCAAGCCAGGCAGTTCGGTGTCGTCCTCCACCGACTCGATGAGCAACGAGCGGCCGTCGCGCGTGGAGACGGTTTCGCCGGGGCGGAACTGCACGCGTTTGAGCACGGCGGTGCCGAGTGCGTAGAGGCGTTGCTCGCCCGTCGCGGGGAAGCGCACGCCGATGCGTTTGGCGGATTTGTCGATGGAGGAGACGATGCCGAGCCCGAGCTCGGGTTCGCGCTCACTCACGCAACGCTGACCAACAATACCGAGAGACGACATAAACGATTACCATGTGATGGCGACGCCGTGATGACCAAGGGAAATTTTGTCGGGAAAACGCCGCGCGCAATTTGTCGCAAACCAAGACGTGTATCAGCCAAGTGGCTGCACGCGGGCGATCCATTCGGCGACCGGCGTGCCGCCCGCGAGATGTTCGGTGACAATGCGTTCGCAACGCTCGGGCGTGACCGAGCCGTACCAAATCCCTTCGGGATAAACGACCATCCACGGACCGCCGCTGCAAACGCGCAGACACGCGGCCTTCGTGCGCATCGCGGGCACGCCGAGATCTTTCAGACGCGTTTTCAGAAACTCCCACGTGGCGAGTCCGTCGTCGGTTGCGCAGCAATCCGGACCGACGCAAAGGAAGACATGACGACGGGCGTCGTCGATTTTCATCTTGGCGAATCCGGCGTCGATGGGATCGGGCATAAGAAGAGTGAACGGTGAAGGGTGAAGGATGAAAGGCGAGGTGGACGAATAGACGTCGCGGGAAAAATATCTGGCAACCGCAGGCCTGCACGGCACGTCTGAAGTGCGCCGGGGCATCCGGCGCAGAAGTCATGAGCCACAAGAGACGTCCATCGCCGATCCCCGCGCTCGTTTGCGCGTTGTTGCTGCTCTTCGCGGCGGGATTTTTCGGATCGATCTGGCTGGACCGCTGGAGCGGTGACGATGAACAACGCGCCGAGTTGTCTGCGATAGAAGATCTTCACGGGCGGCTGGAAACGACGGCGGAGGATGAATTGCTGGCGGAGACGGCGCGACTCGGACGCGCGGTGTCGGAGGAATGGCGCGAACGTTTGCAACGGCGGCTCGAACATCCGCGCGGACGCGTGAAGGAAGCGGTGGCGATTTTTGCGGATGACGAGGCGTATCGACGCTTCTTGGCGCGCGCACGGGCGGCGGGATTTGTGGTGCTCGATGAAAGCGCGGCGTTGCGCGCCGTGCGTGTGCGCTACGACACGATCGCGGCGGTGCAGGAGGATATTTTTGCGCATGTGCGCGATTACGAAGAGATCGGCGCGAACACATACGTGGATCGCCCGAAGCGTCCTGATTCCGCATGGATCGAAGCCGGTGCGCTGGCGCCGGTGGGCGACGCGTTGCTCGATGTGCTCGGTGTTTCAACCGATCGCAGCACGTGGGGACGCGGGGTGACGATCGCCGTGCTCGATAGCGGAGTAATCCAGGACGCGACGTTTGGCGCGGGACGTTTGCGCAGCCTCGATATCGGTCGCGGCATCGCGCCGGGAAATGGCGATGATGAAGGCCACGGCACGGCGGTTGCGTCGATTGCGGCGGGCGCTTCACCGGATGCGCCGGGCGTGGCGCCGGCGGCGAGTATTTTGAGCATTCGTGTGACAGGCGAAGACGGTCACAGCGATGTGTTCACCGTTTCGAAAGCGATCGTGGCGGCTGTCGATCAAGGTGCGCGCGTCATCAACATCAGTCTCGGAAGTTACGACACGAGCGTGTTGCTCACGCGGGCGATCGATTACGCGGAGGCGGCGGGAGCGGTCATCGTGGCGGCATCGGGAAACGATCAAGTGGCGCGACTCGTCTGGCCGGCGGCGGATCCGCGGGTTGTTTCGGTGGGTGCAACGGATGCGTCGGGACGGCTCGCACGATTTTCCAATTCCGGCGAAGGGCTGAAACTCGCCGCGCCGGGTGTGGCCGTGCAAGCGGCGTGGCTCGATGGACAACGCGTGTTGTTCACCGGCACATCGGCGAGTGCGCCGGTCGTTGCGGGCGCGCTGGCGGCAGCGATGTCGCAGCGTCCGGGCGAAAGCGCGCGCGACGTGTTGGCGCATTTGCAGGCGCGTGCGGACGATGCCGGTAGTCCTGGCGTGGATACAGAGTACGGCGCGGGCGTGTTGAATCTTGGCTGGGCGATGAACACGAATCCCTCGCGCGTGGATCTCGCGGTGGCGAGTCACTGGTGGCCGCGCGAAGGCGAGGAGCCGGCGCAGACGGTGCGCATCGTGGTGCAAAACCGCGGCGCGTTTGCGGTCGCCGGTGCGACGCTTGAAACGAACGCGGAAGGTGTCGCGGGACGTCATGTGTTGCCGACGCTGGCGGCCGGTGAAAGCGCCGTGATCGAAGTGCCGGCCGATGCGCAACGTGCTCGGCGCGAAGAAGGTTGGGGTTTGCGCAGCCGGATCGTTTTGCCCGGTGGATTGACCGATCACGATGCGCGCAACAACGAGCGTCGCAGCGTGTGGTTTTTCCCCGCGGAAAAGTGAAGACGCGCCGGGCGGAGGTTGTTTTCGGAATCTCCCGGAAGTGCCATCGCAGGTATTGCCAAAGTGGGTTCGGCGAAAAACGCTCGTCGCCCCATGAATACCCTAGGACTTGGTACCAAAGCCCTCCATGCCGGCCAGCAACCGGACCCGACGACCGGTTCGCGCGCCGTTCCGCTCTATCAGACGACGAGCTATGTTTTCCGCGACACCGAGCACGCCGCGAATCTCTTCGCGCTGAAGGAACTCGGAAATATCTACACGCGTATCATGAATCCCACTACGGACGTGTTCGAGCAGCGCATCGCCGCGCTCGAAGGCGGCAGCGGCGCGCTGGCGCACTCGTCCGGTCAGTCGGCGATCACGGATGCGATTCTCAACATCGCCGGAGCGGGCGATCACATCGTGTCGGTCTCGCAGCTCTACGGCGGCACGTATAACCTTTTCCACTACACGCTGCCGAAGCTCGGCATCGAAGTGTCGTTCGTGGATGCGGATGATCCGGAGTCGTTCCGCCGTGCGCTGAAGCCGAACACGAAAGCGTTTTTCGGCGAAGGCCTCGGCAATCCCGCGCTCAATATTTTCCCCTTCGAGGAAGTGGGCAAGATCGCGAAGGAAGCGGGCGTGCCGCTCATCATCGACAACACATGCCTCACGCCGATCCTGAACCGCCCGTTCGAATGGGGCGCGAATGTCGTCGTGCACAGCGCGACGAAATACATCGGCGGCCATGGCACCTCGATCGGCGGCGTGGTGGTCGATGGCGGCAACTTCGACTGGGGCAGCGGACGTTTCCCCGGCTTCACGCAGCCCGACCCGAGCTATCACGGCCTCGTGCATTGGGAGGCGTTCAAGAGCTTCCCGCCGGCCGGCGGCGCGAACATCGCGTATATCCTGAAAATGCGTCTCCAACTGCTGCGCGACGTCGGCGCCTGCATCTCTCCGTTTAACGCGTTCATGCTCCTGCAAGGCGTGGAAACGCTGCATCTGCGCATGGCGCGTATCTGCGAAAACGCGCAAAAGACGGCCGAGTACCTCGCGTCGCACGACAAAGTCACGTGGGTCAATTATCCCGGCCTCGCGACGAGCAAGAACCACGCGGCGGCGAAGAAGTATTTGAAAGGTGGATACGGCGGCCTGCTTGGCTTCGGTGTGAAAGGCGGCTTCGACGCGGGCAAGAAAGTGATCGAGTCGCTGAAGCTGTTCAGCCACCTCGCAAACATCGGCGATGCGAAATCGCTCGCGATTCACCCGGCGAGCACAACGCACTCGCAGCTCACGGCCGAAGAACAAAAATCGACGGGCGTGTCGCCGGACTACATCCGCTTGTCGCTCGGCATCGAAGACTTCGCGGACCTGCAAGCCGACCTCGAGCAAGCGCTCGCGAAGGTTTGAGGCGCTGAGAAATGGAATAGGTCCTATGGGTCCGATGGGACTTATAGGACCTATGTCGGAGGGGGGCGAGGGTGGTTCGATACGTATACCGCGGAACGCGATTAGCTCGTCGACGGTGAATAGGTCGGGGCGTCGCGGCGAGCTTGGCGGGCGAGAAAATTCGGGAAAGCGGTCAGGGCGACGAGCGGGGGTTTCCGGCGAAGCGTGCGAACGGAGTCGGCCACCCGGCGTTTCGGGCGCATTGGGCGGCCGCGACTGTCACGGGCGGAGCGCGGCGTTTAGCGAGCGATCCTGTCTAGTTTGGGCGCGAAGGCCGGGACTTCGATGGTGCGCGTCAGTGTGCCGACGATGGGGAAGCTGATCTTCACGAGGCGGGCGTCGCGGAGGAAGTCGTCGGTGAGTCGCTCCGTGCGGCTGGTGATGTTGGCGGCGACGATGGGTGCGAACGTGAGCTTGTGGTACTGAAGCGAGCGCATGGAGAACAGAATACTAGGGAAACCGAACATCGGGTTGCTGCCGAGGAGAGCTTCGCCGGTGTGTGGATTATAAAGGACGAACTGGTCGTGCGCCGCGGTGAGGCGCGTGTGAAACTGTGCAGGAGTTCCGCGCTCGAGCAGGTGGAGAGTGGCGGTTCGTGCGTCGATCTGGAGCAGGCGGATATCGCTGTCGGCTGTGGAAACGAACTGTTCGGAAGAGAGCGGAATCTCGGTGATCTCGGCACGGTGGAGATTGAGGACGATGTCCGCGCGGTAAGGCCCCGGGGATTGGCGAGAGCGGAGGCGCGCAGCGAATTTTTCGGGGATGGATGTGCGATCTCCGAATGACTGTGGAGGAGTTGGCGGCGGAAGCAGACCGAGGATCGCGCGGGCGTCGGGCGAATCGAGAAAACCGTGGCTTTTTCTATAAGAGGGCGGATCGTTTTCCTGCCAGTGGTGGTAAATGGCTTCGCGGGAGAGGAAGCGGTTGGCGGGAACGCCGGTCAGGGAAATTTCCAGATTGAGGTGGAGCCGTTTTGATTTTGGACCTCTCGGGGCGTAGTCCCAAAGAAGCGAATCCTGGTAGGCAATAGAAAGGGCGTGCGCCTCGGCCGGCTCCGAGGACGCAGCGGGGAGAGGAGGCAGACTGAGGGGGAAACGCCAAGGCCAGGAAATCCGAATGACGAATGGCGAATGCCAATGACCAATGGCCGAGCGCGAGGTGCGGTGGGCGACGGTGAATCAAGGGGTTAGAAATGAGGGGCGCGAGGCACATGCATTGGGGCCGTTTTCGCAGAAAATTTTGGGCGAAGTGTGCCGATAAATGGGGCGTGTTTTCGTGCTTGAATAACTTCCTCGACTACTTGGTTCGCCAATTTGGGCGCATACCGGGATTTGCGACGTTCGGCTTCTTTTTTGGGGCCGCGGTGATGTTGCCCTGCACCTACCTCGGCTTGATCGATGGGCGACAGGCCTTGATCGAAGTCGGCATGGCGACGATCTGGATGGCGGCGGCGAGTGTCGTGCTGTCGATCTTCAGCCGCGGCGAAGAAGAATGATTAGCCGGCGGGGGGATTCCGAAATCCGAAGGCGGAGATCCCAAGGCCGAGTGACGAACCGAGCGGCCTGCGGAATCGCAAGGACAAGTGACGAAAGGGCGGCGGAAATTTGGCGCCCCGAATAACGGCTGGATAATCGGCGCGGGCTTAAAGCGTTTTTAGCAGGCCCTTGAGGTCCACGTGTTCGGTGATGAGTTTTTTGATCACCGGGATTTTGTCCGTGTCTTGCGGCTGAGTTTTCACGGTCATGCCGTGAATTTTTGAGGTGATGGTGAAGCTGTCCTGACGCGCGGCGATCACCGGAATTTCGGAGTTCGCGAGGAGCTCCATGAGCTTGGGATGCGGCGGGGTGTCGTCGGTGAGGATGAGTCCGGCGATGGTGTTTTCGCCGGCGAAACGTGCGCTCGAAATCGCGGCGAGGATGATGTCGTCGCGATCGCCGGGCGTGATGATGACGACGCCGGGCTTGAGGAAATCCACGACGCTCTTCGCGGTCATCGCGCCGACGACGACGCGATCGGCGCGCTGGCGGTGTGCGTGTTCGCGTCCGTTGAGCCAGCGGCCCTCGATCTCCTCTGCGATCTGGCTGAGACTCGGGCGGGAAAGCACGCGCTGAATGGGAAGCACGCCGAGCAGGGGCACGCCAAGACGTTCGAGACCGATGCCGGCGTATTCGCGGATGAGGTCGAGCTTATCGACTTCGACTTTGTTGAGAATCGCGCCGACGACCTCGACGCCGGCTTTGTCGAAGAGCGCTTTGTTGAGCGCGATTTCGTCCACCGGGCGGCCGATGCCGCCGGGCGTGACGATGATGACCTTGGCTTTGAGGAGCTTGGCGACGCGCGCGTTGGAAAGCTCGAACACGGAGCCGACGCCGGCGTGGCCGGTGCCTTCGATGAGCGTGAAATCTTTTTCCCAGGAAACGCGGTCGAACGCGCGGCAGATCTTATCCTCGAGCTCGGCGAGCATCGTGTCGGGCTGCTTGAGAAAACGACGCGTGAAGGTGCCATCCACGGTGACCGGACTCATGCTCTCGATGGGCACGTGGACATTGTAGATCGTGTCGAGCAGGTAGGAGTCCTCGTCGATCTGGAGTCCCTGAATGTTCACGAAGCGCTGGCCGACGGGCTTGATGAATCCAACTCTTGGATACAGCGACTGGATGGCGGCGAAGAGACCAAGGCAGGTGGTGGTCTTGCCATCGTTCATGCGCGTGGCGGCGACGAAGACGCGCTTGGTTTCCTTGTTGGTTGGCTCGGTGAGAAGCGGAAACGCGGGCTGACGGAAAGGGTTGGCGGTGAATTCGGGAGGCGTCATCAGCGAAGAGCGAAAGGTGGTGGATGAAGAGCGGGAAACGGCGCTGCGGGCTCTTCGGTTTTCCCTGCAGCTCAGGTGCCGCCGTAGAGAAGTTTTCGATCGATGGCCTGGCAGGCGACGATCGCGGCTGCGCCGAAGACATCGTGTGCGCTGGAACCGCGGCTGATCTCGGCGGCGGGGCGACTGAGGCCGGTCATGACCTGGCCGTAGGTATTCGCGCCGGCGAGGATGTGCACGAGTTTGAAGGCGATGTTGCCGCTCGCGAGATCGGGAAAGATGAGGACGTTGGCGCGGCCGGCGACGGGGCCGGTGATTTTTTTCGTGGTGGCGGCGGCGGCATCGAGCGCGGCGTCCACTTGGAGTTCGCCGTCGATCTCGATTTCGATGCCGGCGGTGACGGCTTTGGCGCGGGCGAGTTCGGTGGCGGCGCGGACTTTGGCGAGCGAGGGATGTTTCGATTCGCTGTGCGATGCCCAACTCAGCAGCGCGACGCGCGGCGTTTCGTTGGTGAGGTGTCGCGCGATGACGGCGGTGGTGAGCGCGATGTCCGCGAGCTGCTCGGCGGTGGGCTCGGGGATGACGCCGCAATCCGCGAAGAACAACGTGCCATCGCTGCCGACTTTGGCTTCGTCGAAGTCGATGATCATGAGCGAAGCGACGTTTTGCGCGTGCTCATGTTTGGGGATGATTTGGAAAAGTGGACGGAGCGCGCTGGAAGCCGATTGCGTGGCGCCGCCGACGAGCGCGTCGGCCTGGCTGTTGGCCAGCATCATGGTGCCGAAATAATTTGGATCGCGTACGAGTGCGCGGGCTTGCTCAAGCGTGAGGCCTTTGTTGCGTCGAATCTCGACGAGCTGGCTGGCGAAGGTTTCGAAGTCTTCGCTGCGCTCGGGATCGATGATGCGCATGCCCTGGAGATTCACATCGAGACGCGCCGCCGAGGATTTGATGGCAGCGCGATCGCCCAAAAGAATGGGCGCGCCCATGCGGCGGGTGACCCATTGACGTGCGGCCTGGAGGATGCGCGGGTCGTTCCCTTCGGGAAATACCACGCGCTTCGGATGGCGCTGCAGCTTCTCGATCAGTTTGGGGACGATGGACATGACGGCGGCGAACGTGTCGTTGACACGAAAATGCGTCAATGCCCGGTTCCGTCACAAAGAGGACGCGAAAAACGCGCGCGGTGCGGACGTCTGAGCGGGGTTACTTTCTTGCTATGGAAAATGAGCGCACTGAGAACTGCGCGCGTGTCGAAGAACCTGAAGAACATCGGATTGGTGGCGTCGTTGACCATGGTGTCGCGCGTGCTCGGTCTGGTGCGGGACAGCCTGACGGCGGCGGTTTTCGGAACGAGTGCGCTGGCGTCGGCGTTTTTCACGGCGTTTCAGCTGCCGAACCTTTTTCGCCGGTTGTTGGGCGAAGGCGCGCTGACGGCGGCGTTTGTGCCGACGCTCAACGACGAACTCGCGAAGCGACGGCGCGAAGGCGCGTTTGTGTTGGTCAACGAAGTGGCGAGCTGGCTGTTGCTCGTATCGGTCGGTTTGGTGGCGGTCACGATGCTTGTGCTGAGCCAACCCGGATGGCTGGTGGCGCTCGGACGCGCAGGCGGCGCGGAAGCGGACACGGTCGGACGCTGGCTGCAAGGCGCGGAGCTGGCGGTGTTGTTGTTCCCGTATTTGATTTTTGTGTGCATGGCGGCGGCGTTTAGCGCGGCGCTGCAAACACTCGGGCGATTTCTGGAGCCGGCGCTGTCGCCGGTATGGCTGAACCTCGCGATGATCGGGATGCTGGCGGGCGCGGTGTGGTGGCGGCCGGACATGGAAACCGAGCAAATGCTGAGCCTTTGCGCGGGGGTTTTGGTCGGAGGATTTTTTCAGATGGCGGTGCCCGCGTGGGCGTTGATGCGCGAAGGCTGGCGACCGCGCTTCACGCCGCGCTTGAGCGAACCGGTGCGCGAAATCATGCGGCTGATGGTGCCGACGCTGCTGGGTTCGGCGGTATATCTGATCAACATGACCGTGTCGCGGCTCATCGGCCTGTCGTTGAACGACTCGGCGGTGTCGGTGCTGAACTTCGCGCAGCGTTTGATGGAGCTGCCGATCGGTGTGTTTGCGGTCGCGGTGACCACGGTGGTGTTTCCGCTGATCTCGCGCCACGCGGCGCAGGGAAACAGGGAAGGCCTCGCGCAGTCGTATCGCAAAGGCATGCGGTTGATCCTCGCGGTCAATGTGCCGGCGGCGGTAGGCCTCGCGATTCTCGGCGAACCGGTGATCCGGCTGTTGTTTCAGCGCGGTGCCTTTGCGGCGGCGGACACGCTCGCGATGGTGCCGGTGCTCGCGGTGGCGGCGGCGGGACTGCCGTTTCTCGCCTTCGCGAATCTGGCGCTGCGCGCGTTTTATGCGGAGAAAGACACCGTGACGCCGATGCGCGCGGCGGTGCTGAGTTTTGTGGTCAATGTGTCGCTGAGCTTCGCGTTAATGGGACACTTTTCCACGGTGGGGCTCGCCGCGGCGAGTACGATCGCGACGCTGGCGCAGGCGTGGTTTTTGCAGACGAGACTCACGCGGCGGCGTCCGGAGCTTTCGCTGCGTTACATCGCGGGAGATCTCGCAAAAGTCGTGATCGCCAGCGCGCTGATGGGCGCGTCGGTCTGGGCTGGCTGGCGCGGCTGGACGTTGTGGCGGGCGCAATCGGTCTGGAGCGATGCGATCGGACTCGCGGTCGCGATCACCGGCGGCGTGGCGCTCTATGCGGCGTTGGCGTGGATGCTTCGCGTGGAAGCGCGCGAGGAGATCGCCGAGCTGGTGCGGCGTCGTATCCAGAAAACCAGTACATGAGCGCGCGAAACGACGCTGATCATGCGCATCAAAATTGACGGATTTCTTCTCGGGATGATCGCGGCGGTGGCGCTTGCGTGGGTGTTTCCCGAGCCGGGAGCGCAGGGCGGTTGGCTGCAGCCCGAGCTCTTGAACAAGCTGGGCGTGGCGCTCATCTTTTTTCTCAACGGCGTGGCGCTCTCCTTTGCGGCGATGAAAGCCGGTGCGTTGCGCTGGCCGGTGCATGTACTCGTGCAGACGACGACGTTTTTGCTGTTTCCGCTGCTGGGCATGGCGCTGCTGTGGCTCACGGATGCATGGCTGTCGCCCGAGCTGGCGATCGGATTCTTTTTTCTCTGCGCGTTGCCATCGACGGTTTCGTCATCGGTGGCGATGACATCGGCTGCGCGTGGCAATGTGCCGGCCGCGGTCTTCAATGCGACGCTCTCCAGTTTGATTGGCGTGGCGGTCACGCCGCTGTGGATGAGCTGGCGACTTCACACGGAAGGGCAGGGCGGCGACGTGCTCGGCGTCATCGTAGATCTGCTCATCTGGTTGGTGTCGCCGCTTGTGCTCGGTCAAATCGCGCGGCGCTGGATGGCTGACTGGGCGAAGCGACACAAGGCGCTCGTGCATCGTGTGGACCGCGGGACGATCTTGCTGATCATCTACACGTCGTTTTGCGATTCGATCATGCGCGGCGTGTGGTCGGGCAATGCGCTGAACGCCGTGATCGCCGCGGTCGTCGGGTCGCTGGTATTGTTTTATCTCGTGATGGGCACCGTCGAAACGATCGCGAAGGCGGCGAAATTTCCCGCGGCAGATCGCATCGCCGCAGTATTTTGCGGATCGAAGAAGACCATCGCGTCCGGCGTGCCGATGGCGCAGCTGATCTTCGCGGGCGATCCGCGGATCGGGGTGATTCTGCTGCCGTTGCTGGTGTATCACCCCTTGCAACTCGTGATCTGTGGTGTGCTGGCGGGACGCTGGGCAAAACGCGCCGACACTCACGAGCACGCGTGAAGTGATTTTTTGAATACAACGCGGAGTCTTTCGGGGAGCGCGTCGCTTGGACGTTTGATTCCGCCTGCAAACGCGCTCATGGTGTTCCGTTCTGCTATGACGAACATGCTTACACCTTCACAGCTGGTCGCCGCCCTCAACTGGCGCTATGCCACGCGCAAATTCGATCCGACGAAGAAAATCCCGGAGGATGTCTGGTCGGCGCTCGAACAAGCGCTCGTGCTCGCGCCGTCCTCGATGGGACTGCAGCCGTGGAAGTTTTTTGTCGTGCAGAATCCGGAAGTGCGCGCGCGTCTCCATGCCGCTTCATACCGGCAGTCGCAGATAACGGACTGCTCGAATCTCGTGGTGTTTGCCGTGCACAAGAACATCGGCACGCCGCATGTGGAGAAATTTATCGATCGCGTCGCCGCCGTGAAAAACGTGACGACGGAATCGCTCGCGGGTTTTGCGCGCATGATTCAAGGCAATCTTGCGAAAGCGGCGTCCGAAGGTCGGCTCGACACCTGGCAGACGCATCAGGTGTACATCGCGCTCGGCCAGTTTCTCGCGGCGGCCGCGGTGATGGGCGTGGATGCTTGCCCGATGGAAGGCATCGAGCCCCAGAAGTACGACGATGTTCTCGGCCTCACGGGTGGCGATTTCACGACCGTGGTTGTTTGTGCGGCGGGTTATCGCGCGGATGACGACAAGTACGCGACGGCGCGCAAAGTGCGCTTCGAAACGAAAGACGTGGTTATCTACGTGTGATGTCGCCGGACCGCGCCGGTTCGGAATAACGTTTCAAACCGGTGAGCTGCGCAAGCGCGCGAACGAGAAAGAGCGGATTGTTTCGAAAATAACGCGGCGCGAGACGTCGCGGTTCCGACGCGAGACGGAAAAGCCATTCGAGACCGCTGCGCTGCATCCAGCGCGGTGCTTGGCGCACGCGGCCCGAAAGAAAATCGAAGGCCGCGCCCACGCCGAGCATCACACCGTGTTGGATCAGCGGCGCGGTGAGCGCCATGAGCTTTTCCTGTTTGGGCGTGCTTAATCCGATCCAAATGAAATCGGGCCGAAGCGCTGCGGTGCGTTGCGCCAGCGCTGAGGCTTGAGCGGCGTCGGGTTCGCCGAAGGGCGGTGTATCCATTCCGACAATACGCAGGTCGGGAAAACGTTTTTGAAGTTCCGCGGCGAGTGCGGGCGCGGTGCCTTCACCTCCGCCGTAGAAATAGTGCGTGAGCTCCGTGCCCGCGGAAGCGGCGCAAATCTCGAGCAGCAGATCGGGCCCGTAGACGCGTGTGACGTCGCGATGTCCGGTGCGCCGCATCATCCAGACCACCGGCATGCCGTCGGGGGTGGTGAGAAAGGCGTTGTTGAGCGCGGCGAAATGCGCGGGATCGCGACGTGCGCACGAGAGACTGTTGACGTCGCAAAAGCACACGTAACCACGTCCCGTACGCGCGCGCTCCATCACGAGATCGCGCGCGCGGGACAAATCGAGGGCGTGAACGCCGACGCCTAAGATGTTTCCGCGGTCGCGTAGTGACATGATGAATACACGGAGTCCTCTTCGTACGGCTCGATGCCGGCAAAGGTGAAGCACGCGATGACGCCGAGCCACGAGGCGCCGACCATCGGCAGACCGATGAACCAAAGTGTGCCTTGCGCGACGAGGGCGATGCCGCCGGAAGAGACGATGATCAACGCACCGACGGCGATGTTGCGGCCGAGCGACAGACGACGGCGTTTGCTGGTCAGCAGGTCTTTGCGCGGCGAAGGCGAGAGGCGAGTGACTCCGAGCCAGCCGCAACCAGCGCCGACGGCAGCGGCGGTGATCGCAGTGAGAAGCGCGAGCCAGGGGCGTCCCGCGAACGCCAGGATGATGCACAGAACCAACGCACACGCGATGGGCAGCGCCATGCCGGCGGCGAGTTTTGCGAGGCGCAGACGAGTCTCGTTGACCGGACTTGCGCGGATGAGGTCGAGGCCTTCCTCGCCGTTGGCGGCGACATCGCAGAGCAGGGAGGAAAATTGCGCGGCGAGCACGACGGCGATCGGCGCGAGCAGTCCGAAGCCGCCGAAATGACGAAGCCCGATAAATGCCGGCAGGATGTACAGGAACGAGGGCAACGTTTGCGATAGCAGCAGCGGATCGCGGACGATGAGGCGGAGATCTTTGCGGATGGTTGCGCGGAAAAGTCCACCCGCGAAAGCGCGACGCCGACGATATCGCCGTGTGGTTCTCGACGGACGCACCACGGCTTCCTGCCAGCCGCTGAGAAACGTCCGCGCGAGGAGCCGGCCGGTGAGACTGGTGACGGCCAGCGCGAGGACGGCGAGCGTGACCAGCGGGATGATTTCTCCGCGCGCAGCGGCCGCCGGAGAGTGAAAACCGGCGCGTTCCGCGAACGTGAAGAGCGAATCAAACGCCACCGTGCGGCCCGATCCGCGAGTCATGTTTTGAAGTTGAAACAGTAAATACACCGAGGCGCCTGCGACCGCGGCGGCGACTTGCGACCAGGTGCGGGCACGCCGAGGGCCGAGCCAGCGCACGATCAAAAACGTGAGCCAGATGCCGATCGAAGAGGCGATCAACGCCAGCAACGCCCATGTGATGTATCCGAAAAGATAATACGCGCTGGCGCCGATCGCGAAACCGTTGATGATCGGCAGCAGGAGGATGCCGGTGCCAAGGACCGCGCCGGCAGCGATCGCGACGATGCGGGAGACGAGCACGGCGCGAAGATCGACTGGCGAAGCAAGCAGCAGATCGAGATCGGAGCTCTCGAAGAACAGTGCGATCGCGCGATGCATCGCAGCGCCCAGCATGAGGAAGGTGACGAAAGCCCAAGCGCTTGCTTCGACGCCGATCGAAGGCTGCCGCACCGCGCTCGCGACGAGGGTCCAACACGTATGCGCGACAAGCAGCGCGAGCGCGATCAACGCGAAGCGCAGCACGCTGCGTCTCCCGAGTGGAAGCGAACGCCAGAGCAGCCGCAGGTCGTTGCGCAGAAGAAGACGAGTCTGGCGCCACGTGGCGTTCATGCTTGCGAAGACGAATCGGGAACGGGCGGCGGCGCGGCAGTGGCGCCGGTTCCGGTGACTTGAAGAAACACATCTTCGAGCGACCCCCGATCGTCACCGGCGTGACGCCGCAGTTCGTCGAGCGTTCCCTCGGCGACCAAACGACCGGCGTGAAGAATGCCGATACGCTGTGCAAGGCGCTCGGCGACGTCGAGGATGTGCGTGGTGAGGATGACGGTGTTTCCGCGGCGAACGAAATCGAGCAGGATGTCCTTCACGTGACGCGCGGCGGCCGCGTCGAGCCCCGTCAACGGCTCGTCGAGAAGCATGAGCGATGGCTCGTGAATGAGCGCGCCGCAGAGCGCCATTTTCTGTTTCATGCCGCGGGAAAATCCTTCGATGTAGTCGTCGCGCTTTTCCCAAAGGCNGAGCGATTGGAGCAACTCCTCGGCGCGCGNGCCGGCGGTGTGGGCGGGGAGATCCCAGAGCGAAGCGACGAACTCGAGATATTCGAGCGGGCGGAGTTTGCCGTAGAGCACGGGATCGTCCGGCACGTAAGCGAGCGGACGTTTCGCTTCGGACGGATTTTTTTGGAGTTGTATCCCTTCGATGAATATATCGCCCGCGTCTGGTCGCAGCAGACCGGCGATCATGCGGATCGAGGTGGTTTTACCGGCGCCGTTTGGACCGAGAAACGCGTAGAGCAGGCCGCGCGGCACGCGCAGATCGAGTCCATCGACGGCCTTGGTGCCCCCAAAGTGTTTTCGAAGTCCGCGAGTTTCGCAGGCGAAGATCGCAGGCGCGGCGGTGTCGGGATTCATTGGCCGCGAGGAAGGCGGGAAGCGCGCAGCCGCGCAACGCTCATGTGCGCATCCGCGCGATGAGGGCGGCGAGCGTGACTTCGGCGAGGGAATCCACGCGCCAGTGTGCGTGTGGAAACTGGTGGTGCTGCGTCGAGGGATTGGGCGCGACGACGCAGAAAAGACCGGCGCGATGAGCGGCTTCGCTGCCGGGAAGCGAATCTTCAAACGCCACGGAGCGCGCGGGATCGGCGCCGAGGGCGGCGAGCGCGGACAGGTAGATTTCGGGTTCGGGTTTTCCCCGCGAGACGTCGTCGCGGCAGCGGACGACATCGAATGTATTCAACAATCCGATACGTTGGAGATGGTGATCGACCCACGCGTGCGTGGAGTTGGACGCGACGCCGAGACGGATGCCCGCGGCGCGCGCTTCGGTGAGGAGAGATTCGACGCCGGGCAGGATCGGTTGCGCGGAGATGAGTTGGTGACGCAGTTCGTAGTGATTTTTCTCCAACTCAAGCCGGTCGACTTCGGGGCCGAAAGCGATCCACGGATCGAAATCCATGTCGGCGTGACCCACGACGCTGAGCGCGTGGTTGCGCGAGCAAACGATGCCGGCGCGTTCATGGATTTTCACCCAGGCTTCGACGATGGGTGTTTCGGTGTCTACGATGAGACCGTCGAAATCGAAAACGAAGGCGTCGATCATGAGGAAAAGACGTTGGGCAATCCGTCGATGCTGCGCGCATTTTTCTCCGCGCGATACGCGACGAGTCCGTCGGGACCTTTTTTCTCGGCCCAGTTGATCAACGTGTCGCGCGGCCCCGTGTATTCGAAGAACGGCACGCCGAAACCACACGAAGTTTGCACGGACTCGATGTCGACGATCACCAGCTGGCGTTCGCCGGCGAGCGCAGGGCCGAAGAGCGGCCGCAGTTGCTTCCAATCCGCATCGCCCGGCAGGATGCTGCGTCCGCGTCCGTAGAAACGCAGGATGAGCGGATCGTTTTCGAACGAGCAAAACATAAGCGTGATGCGACCATCGGCGGCGAGATGCGCGGAGGTCTCGGCGCCGCTGCCCGTGAGATCGAGAAAACCCGCGCGCGACGGCGTGAGCACGCGAAACGCGTCGTAGCCCTTGGGCGAAACATTGACGCGGCCGGTCGCGTGCGCGGTGGCGACGAAGAAAATTTTTTGTCGCGCGATGAACTCGCGATGCGCGTCGGTGAGGTGCTCAAAAAATTTGCCCATGAGGCCGGCCAGCAGAACAGGTCAGGCGAAACTGGGCAAGGGCCGCGCAGCGCGATCAACGCGTGCGCGGCGTGGACGGCAGCGAACCCGTGGAACGCAGGATGGGAACGGGTTCTCCGGTGCGTGCGTCGATCGGGGCGGGGGAGGCAAACGGCATTTTTTCACCCTGCGCGTAAGCCTCCGGATGTTGTTCCTGGAGTGCTTTCAACCGCGCGCCGATTTCGGCAGCGGGCAGGTTGCGATTACCGGTCCGCAGGCAGGCGAGGTAATGTTGGACGGCGGAGGGGAACTGGCCGGCGGCCTCGAAGTTTTGCGCGGCGAAAAACAGCCGGAAGCTGCCGGCCTCGCCATTGGCCCCGAGCGCGCCGAGTGCATCGACCGTGCGTTGAGCGAGTGCCCAGTCCCGGCGTTCGTTTGCGGTGCGCAACACGCGCATGAGATAGGAAAAGATATTTTCGTTCTCCTCTTTGACGAGATCGGGCGGAGGCGCGGCGATGACGATCACGGCGGCGGCGGCGAGCTCGGCGCGGACCCTGGCAATTGCGTCGCGGTACTGAGGCACCGGGCTGCCGGCGACGCGCATGCGCAGGAATTGTTGCGCAGCGGAGAGGTCGCCGCTGGCGATCTGGCTGGCGGATTGCTGAAGGTTCGTGAGCGTGAGGCTCAGGGCGGTGAGCGCGGGATCCTGGCCCGCGCGAGGCGGATTGGCGACGAGCGCAAGCTCGGCGACGAACGTGTCGAGGGTGGCGAGCGTGAGCGATTCCGGCGGCGGAGGCCCGGCGGTTTTTCGGTCCGGGATGGCGTCCGCGTGCATGGCAATACTCTCGATCGCTTCGCGGAGTTTGGACCGCGGAAAAATCGTATCGAACGAAGCGTCGGAGAGGAGATTGCGCGCGGTTTGTTGCGCATTGGGTTCATGGGCCGCGGTCTCGGCAAGGTAGTCCTGCCAGCTCGCGGCGAAACGGCGAAGCACCTCGATGCGGCGGCGGTCCTCCTGGGTGCCGCTGCTGTAATCTTGATCCAGCTCCCGGCGTATATTGGCGAGCGTCTGCAAAAAGGAATCGAGCTCGGCGGCCTTGGTGTCGGCCCTGATAATTGCGGGCAGGCGCTGGATGAGTGCGGAAAGTTCTTCGGTTAACGTGGCGAGTGCCTTCCTCCGGCTTTCATTAAGCGATTCCTGGAGCGCGAGAATCTCCGAACGCGGCAGGATGTCGGTGATTGTGGCGAGGTGTGCGAGCAAGTTGAGCGACTGCATGGCGCGCTCGGGATTTTTCGCGGCGAGATGCGCTGTGTAGTCCTGCCAGCGCGCGATGAAGTCGCGCGTCGTGTGGATCTCCTGGGAAATAGTGGGCGTCTGATTGATGCGCATACCGGGCGGCACGGAGAGCTGGCTGAGCTCCTTCAGCAGCGCGTCGAAATCGGCGGCGGGCGCACGCGCGACGATTTTTTCGCGAAGTTTGTCGATGATCGCATGGAGCGAACGGGCCGCCTCGGCTTCCAGTTCGTCGGCGGCTTTGTTCACGATCGCCAAGGCTTCTTCGACGAATACCAGACACTCCTTGTGAGGGGAAAAGTTGGCGCGGAAATTGGTCAGCGCGAACTGTGCGGACTGAAGGTTCCCCTGCTTGAGGGAGGCGCGCGCTTGATCGAATGCCTGCACCAACTGCTTTCTCGCGAGCACCGCTTTTTCATCGATGGCCTGTAGTTGCTAGGCGGATACTTTCTGCTGAAGGGCCTCGAAAGCCTTCCCGGCTTCTTGCGCGGGTGTCGCGGCGAAGACCGGGGAAAGGAGCAGGAACGAAAGCAAGGCGAGCGCGCGACAACGGGATGATTTCATGAGAACGAAGCGGAGGGTGGTAACGGGAAGAGTCGCGGGGTGACGGCGAGGACCTGTGCTCCCGCGAGTTGGCCGGCGAGCGTTGTTTCGAGGTGATCCGCAGCAAGCGCGAAATGCCGCAACGGACACGCGTGAGGCACCGGCCGGCCGTGCAAGACGTCTCCCGAAAACGCCGCGCTGTCCGCTCGACGCGCGCACGGTTTCCATTACCGTGCGCGGCCATGCGTTCTCCTACTCGTTCACTCACGCTCACGGTTCTTTCCTTCGCTTGCATGACTGCTTCCGCCGCCGCCAAACCTGAAACGCGTAACCGCGCGGAGATTCCCGCCGAATATAAATGGGACTTCACGCCGATCTATCAGGACTGGGAGGCATGGGAAGCGGGCCTGAAGCTGATGGAGGAAAAAATGAACGCGTTTCCCGCGCTCAAAGGCACGCTGTCCTCGGGGCCTGCGGCGGTGGTGAAAGCGTATCAGTTGTACGACGAAATCGGGCAGCTGCAGTATCGCGTTTATCGGTACCCGCAGCTCCAGCGCGACGTGGATACGCGCAACAACGACATCCTCGGAAAACTCCAGCGCGTGCAGGCCGTCTTCGCGAAGTTCGGCACGGCGACGTCATGGTTCACGCCCGAGTTGCTGACGATTCCGCAGGAGACGATGGAAAAATGGATCGCGGAAACGCCCGAACTCGCGCCGTACAAGTTTACGATTCTCGACAGCTATCGCCAGCAGGCGCACGTGCTCGATGAAAAGGGCGAACGGCTCCTTTCGTTTGCGTCGCGTTTGAGCCAGAGCCCGACCTCGATCTTTCAGGAGCTGAGCACGAGCGATGTGAAGTTTCCGAAGGTCACGCTGAGCGATGGCCAGGAAGTCACGCTCTCGCCGAGCGCCTATCAATACGTCCTCAACACCAATCGCAATCAGGCCGACCGCAAGCTCGCGTTTGAAACGTATCACAAGACCTACGAAGCCACCATCAATACGTACGCCGCGATCTACAACGGCGTGCTGCAGCGCGGGTGGTTTACGGCGCAGGCGCGCAATTATCCGACCACGCTCGATGCGGCACTGCATGGTGACGCGATTCCGACGCAGGTCGTGACGAATCTCATCGAGACAACACGCGCGGGCACTGAGCCCTTCCGCCGCTACATGCGCCTGCGCAAGAAGCTGCTCGGTCTCGAGAACTACAATCCGTACGACAACTTCATTCCGATCTACGACGTGGAGAAAAAGTATCCGTACGAGATGGCGAAGGAACTCGCGTTGAAATCGGTCGAACCGCTCGGCGCCGAGTACGTGGAGAAATACAAAAAGTTCGTTTCGGGGGGCCGCATCGACGTGTACGAAAACGAAGGCAAACGCAGCGGCGCTTACTGCGCGGGCGTGTACGGCGTCGGTCCGTATTTGCTGCTCAATCACAACGAGACGCTCGATTCCGTTTTCACGTTTGCGCACGAAGCCGGACACGCGATGCACACCGTGCTCTCGTACGAATCGCAGCCGTTTGTGACATCGGGTTACACGATCTTTGTCGCGGAAGTGGCGTCGACGATCAACGAGCGTTTTCTCCTCAATCAATTCCTCGAAACGACGACCGACCCCAAGGAGCGTTTTGTTCTGCTGCAGCACGCGGTCGATTCGATCGTGGGCACTTTTTATACGCAGGTGATGTTTGCGGATTACGAACTGCAGGCGCATCGCCTCGTCGAAGAAGGCAAACCCGTCACCGCCGAAGTGCTCAGCGGCATCTACCGCAAATTGCTCGAGGAGTATTATGGTGACGCGGCCGAGATCAATGACCTCTATCGCGTTACCTGGGCGCGCATCCCGCACTTCTTCAACTCGCCGTATTATGTTTATCAATACGCGACCTGCTTCGCGTCGTCGGCGCAGATCTTCAAAGAGATGACCACGGGCGACGAAGCATCGAAAAAGGCCGCGACCGAACGCTACCTAACGTTGCTCCGCAGCGGCGGTAACGATCATCCGATGGAGCAGCTCAAGAAAGCCGGCGTCGATCTCACCAAGCCCGCGACCGTGCAGGCGGTGATCGATCAGATGAACGAACTGGTGACGCAGCTCGAAATCGAAGCGGCCAAGATTCCCTGAGATTTCCCGGCACGCTTTAAACAAAAGCCCGCGCACGATCCTCGTGCGCGGGTTTTTATTTAAACGTCATGGGAGCGCGGGCCGCCGGCCGGCTCGTCGGAAACTGCCGGCGGGCCGCCGGCGCTCCGGCGAACGGGCGCTCCTCACTCAATGACTATTGTTTGATGGATCCGCTTTGAGCGCCGTGAAACGGGCGCGCGTTTCGTCGTCGCGGGAGATTTTTTCGCCGTGCATCGCGAGCGCATTCACGGCGGCGGTGTTGCCGGCACGCGCATGCAGTCGCGCCACGGCGTAGATGAGCGCGGTCGAACGCGGGAAGCGCTGCACGCCTTCGGTGAGCACGGCGAGATGATCGCTGCTCGGCATGGTGTACGCCGCGAGCCATGCCTCCGCGATCATCGTGTAGAGATCCGCCGAAACCGCTGGCAAGGCACGCGCGTCGAAGAGCGGTTTCAACACGCGTCGGAGTTGCGCATCGCTGAGTTTGCCGTCCGGGCCGGCGGGTTGCGCGATCGCAGCGTCGAGACGAAGACGGGCGAGATCGACGAACACGCTGCCGCGCGGGGATTTGGGTACGGAGACTTCGAGAAAACGTCGCGCGCGATCGGTATTGCCCGCGGCCAGTTCCGCCTGGCCGAGCGTGGAGAGAAACGCGGGATCGCGTTCGCCGCGAATATACGCGGCGACGAGTGCATCGCGCGCGCGGGCGGGTTGACCGCTGAGGCGCCAGGCATCGCCTTTGATGCGCATCGCCTCGCCTTCGGTGGCATCGCGCATCTCCGGCGGAGGCACATCGAGCGTACGTTCGCCGGTGATCTTGGTTTGGCGGTAAGTATAGTCGGTGAAGCTGATGTAGCCGCGCAGCTCGACGAGGAATTTGTTGTACGGTTTACCGAAACATTCCTCGAAAATCTCGGGCGTCAACGGTTCGCGGCTGGCGCGTTCCACCAGTTTGTTGAATGCCGCCTCGTAGCGCCCTTTGCGGCCGTAGAGGCACATGTGCGCGAAGGCATAGCATTGTTTCGCCCAGAGGTTGTTGCCGAGACGCGAACGTGCGGCGGGCGAGTCGGCCTTCACGCCGAAAAATTCGTCGAACGAAAGCAGGCGCTTGCGATTCAACGCGACGTTGAAATCGACGTCTTCGACCGGCGCGACCGCGATCATGGCTTGTGTGTCCTCGGCTTCGGCTGCGGCCGCGTTTTGCGCATTGGCCCAGGCTTTTTCGATGGAAATTTCGTTGCCGGGTTGGATGCGCCCGATGGTGATCAGCCGTGAAGAAAACTCCATGGCCATGATGATCTGGCTCAGGCCTTCCTCGAACCAGACGGGCGGCGGATTTTGCGCGAGGCTGAAGAGGTAGCGCAGGTATTCGCGATAAAGTTGTTTGTAGTGATCGATGCGGAACTCGGACGGCATCGGCTCATCGCCCGCGATATCGACCGATTCCGCGTTGAGCAGTACCGTGCGCGAATGCAGATCGAGGATGACAAAAGCCTGTTCGCGATTGTTGAGCACGAGACTGGCGCGCGAGTGTGTTTTCTTTTCCTCCGGCGAAAGAAATGAGGCGAACTCGCCGTTGCGTCCGCAGAGAATCATTGCGGAAGGCGGCGGGTTGTTTTGCGGCAGCGGCCAGACGATACCGAGCGCGAGGCGAAAAATCTCGAAGTCACGCAGCAGACGACGCGTTTCGCGATCGCTGGCCGACGAGATGACTTCGAATCCCTCGAGGGTGGTGTAGCGCCATTTCTCGGGCTGCGGCAGATCGCGCGTGTCGGTGACGGTGAGCGTGGGCAGTTCAACGACCTCCTCCGACGCACGGAGCGCCGAGGAGAGGAGTAAGGAAACGGCGGCGAGAGCGATGACGCCAGGAATGCGATGGATGCGCATAGGATGCCGGGGTGAAGCAGACTTCAGCGGGTACGAACGAGAGGGCAAAGTAAATAAGATGACGAACCGGGCGGCCGTGTGGTTCGCCATAGGTCGCCAATTAACCTTTGGGCACGCGTCGGTAGTCGCGCGGCGGATGGCCGACGATCCGGCGAAAACAACGCGTGAAATAATAAGGGTCGGTGAACCCTACGCGCCGCCCAATGGCCGCGATGCTTTCGTCGGTCGTATCGAGCAGCTGACACGCGCGCTGGATGCGACGCCGAATCAACCAGTCGATCGGCGCGAAACCGGTGTGACGCTTGAAGAGCGCGCAATAATGCGGGACCGACAGTCCGGCGCGGCCCGCCAGTTCCTCGAGTCGCAGCGATTGGGCGAGATGTTCTTGTATCCAAGAAATGGATGCGACGAGGCGCGCCGAGGCCGAGCCGCCGTCATCGTGCGCAACCGACTGCGGCAGGCTGAGCCGGCTGAAAAAGACCCGTAGTGCGACGGAGGCCGCGGCGAGATTTGCGATTGCATAACCGCTTTCGAGCGCGGTCCAAACGGGACCAAGTTGCGCGGAACGATCTTGCGATGGGTCCAGTCGAAGCAGTCCGCCATGCGCGGGGAGTTGCAGCAGTTCTCGCCAAGCATCTGCCTCGGTGCCGGTGAAATGGGCCCACTCAATCGTCCACGGTTGCTCCGGATCGGCTCCGTAGGCATGCGGCCGATTGGCGGGAATCCAAAGCACGTCGCCCGCGGAAAGTGTGTAGCGGTGGCCGTCGACGTCGGCCCAGCCGCGTCCGGCCAGACAGAAAATTGCAAGCGCGGTCGGCGCGCCGTTCGGACGTCGCACGCCATGACCCGCGGCGCGCGGAAACACGCCGGCATCGGTCACGAGAAGTCCGCGCAAGAGCGGATGCCGCTCGGATTGGCGTCGCACGGGCGAGGGGAGGACGACGAGATGCTGACCGCGAAAGCCGTCCGGCAGCCCGTCCTTTACGGACATAAGATCATCCATCTTTTTCACAGGAGCCTCCATTGCTGTGAGGCTGTTGATACCGTAGGATCGGTCAAAATATTTATCCCATGAGCTCCGTCCAAGTTCGTCGCGAACCCCTTGTGCTGCCCACTTATCTGCCGGCCGCGGCCGATAAAAACCCCATGTTTCTCGAGCGCCGCGTGTATCAAGGCAGCAGCGGCCGCGTGTATCCCGTACCGTTCACAGACCGTGTGGCGTTGGAGAAGCGCGATCACGTGTGGGACGCGGTGTATTTGGAGAATGAATACATTCGCGTGACCATTCTTCCCGAACTCGGCGGCCGCATTCACGGCGCGCACGACAAGACCAATGGCTACGATTTTTTCTACACGCAGCAGGTGGTCAAACCGGCGCTGGTCGGGCTGGCGGGCCCGTGGGTTTCGGGCGGCGTGGAGTTTAACTGGCCGCAGCATCACCGGCCTTCGACGTTCATGCCGACGGACGTGCACATCGAGGAGCATGCGGATGGATCGCGCACGGTGTGGTTGAGCGAACACGATCCGCTCAATCGCATGAAGGGCATGCACGGCGTCTGCCTGCATCCGGGACGTTCATGCATCGAGGTGAAAGTGCGCGCGTACAACCGCACGCCGCACGTGCAGACCTTTCTCTGGTGGGCGAACGTCGCCACGCGCGTGCACGAGCATTACCAGTCGTTTTTCCCCGAAGATGTGACCTACGTGGCCGACCACGCGAAGCGGGCGATGAGCACGTTTCCGCTCTGCGATGGGCACTATTACGGCGTGAACTACGGCGCGCGAGCCCCCCGTGGCATCCCCGAGAACGAACGCCCGCCGATGTTTGTGCCGACCGGCGAATACGCGCCGAATGATCTGAGTTGGTACGCAAACATCCCGGTGCCGACTTCGTACATGTGCATGGGCACCGAGGACGATTTTTTTGGCGGATACGATCATGCGCGGCAGGCCGGTGTCGTGCACGTGGCGAATCACCACATCGCTCCGGGAAAGAAACAATGGACCTGGGGCAACAACGCCTTCGGCTACACTTGGGATCGGCATCTGACGGACGAGGGGGGGCCGTACATCGAGCTCATGGCGGGCGTATACACGGATAATCAGCCCGATTTTTCGTATCTGATGCCGGGCGAAACAAAAACGTGGAGCCAGTTCTGGTATCCTATTCAGAAGATCGGCACGGCGCGTCAGGCATCGGTCGATGCCGCGGTGAACCTCACCGTCGAGGGCCGCCGTGCGCGCATCGGTGTATCCGTTTCGTCACGACAACCGAAGGCTCGTGTCAGCCTGTTGAGCAAAGGCCGTGTCGTGAAAAACTGGATACGCGATCTCGCGCCCGATGCGCCGATGGTCGAGGAAACCGCCTTGCCGGCGCGCGCCAGTGGCGAAACGCTCACGCTGCGCGTGGAAGATGCCGCCGGACGCGAGCTGGTGACGTACACACCAAAACCGCGCGAGGAACGTCCCGTGCCGCCGCCGGCGACGGAGCCGCCGTTGCCGAAGGATATCGCGAGCACGGACGAGTTGTTTGTGACGGGATTGCATCTCGAACAATATCGCCATGCGACGCGCGGACCGGAAGCGTACTGGCGCGAGGCGCTGCGTCGCGATCCGGGCGACAGCCGTTGTTTGAACGCGCTCGGACGCTGGCATCTGCGACGCGGCGAGTTTGCCGAAGCGGAACGCTATTTCCGCGCGGCCATCGCGCGGCTCACGTTGCGCAACCCGAATCCGTACGACGGCGAGCCGTACTACAACCTTGGGGTCGGGCTGCGCTATCTTGGTCGAGACGACGAAGCGTATGCGGCCTTCTACAAAGCCGTGTGGAATCACGCGTGGCAGGCCGCGGGCTATCATGCGCTCGCGGAAATCGACTGCTTGCGCGGACGCTGGACCGCCGCGCTCGACCATCTCGACCGTGCGTTGCGGGTGAACACGGACAATCTTCGCGCGCGCGATTTGCGGGCGCTCGTGTTGCGGCGTTTGGGGCGCGACACGGAAGCCGGCTCGGTGCTGCGCGAAACACTCGCGCTCGATCCGCACGATTGGTGCGCACGGTATTTGTCGGGCGAAAAAATCACCTGCGATGCACAGGTGCGGCTCGATCTCGCGCTCGATTTTGCGCGCGCGGGATTTTTCGACGATGCACTGGTGGTGCTTGCCGATGCCGATCCGACGACGGCGAACGGGACGGCGCCGATGATCGCGTATTATCGCGCATGGATCGCGGAACAACGTGGCGATCGCGCGTCGGTGAAGGCGCATCTGCGCGCCGCGGCGAAAGCGCCGCCGGATTATTGTTTCCCGGCGCGTTTGGAAGAGATCGCGATTCTCGAATTTGCGATCTCTCGAAATCCGAAGGATGCGCGTGCGCCGTATTATCTCGGCAATCTGCTCTACGATCGCCGGCGTCATGCCGAGGCGATTGCATGTTGGGAAAAAGCGGCGGCGAAAGATCCGCGTTTCCCGACGGTCTGGCGAAATCTCGGCATCGGTTATTTCAACCATCGCCGCAAACCCGCGCAGGCTCGCGCCGCGTACGAACGCGCGTTTCAGGCGAATCCCGCCGATGCGCGCGTGTTTTACGAACGCGATCAGCTTTGGAAACGCACGGGCGTGTCGCCGCGCACGCGTTTGCGCGAACTCGAGAGATATCCCGCGTTGGTCGCGTTGCGCGACGACCTCACGGTGGAGCTGTGCGCGTTGTATAGACTCGCGGGGCAACCGGAAAAGGCGGGCTCGTTGCTGGCGTCGCGGCATTTTCAACCGTGGGAAGGTGGCGAAGGCCAAGTGCTCGCGCAGTACATCGGCGCGCAGCTGGCGCTGGGCACGCGAGCGTTGGAAAAACGCGAAGCGGAAAGCGCCGTGCATGCTTTTGCCGCCGCGCTCGATGTGCCGGAGAATCTGGGCGAGACGTTTCACCCGCTCGCGAATCGCAGCGAGATTCACTACTGGCTCGGCGAAGCGCATGCCGCGGCGGGCCGACGCGAAGAAGCGCGGCGCTGGTGGAAACTGGCGGCGGAAGCGCGCGGCGATTTTCAGCAGATGAGCGTGCAGGCGTTTTCCGAGATGACGTATTTTTCGGCGCGCGCGTTGGAACGGCTCGGCAAAACCGCTGCAGCGAAAAAGCTCCTGCGCGATCTGCTGCGTCATGCGCAGACGCTGGAAAAGACCGAAGCGAAGATCGATTACTTCGCGACCTCGTTGCCGACGATGTTGTTGTTCGAAGACGATCTGCAGGCGCGGCAAACGACTCAGGCGCGCTTTTTGCGCGCGCAGGCTTTGCTCGGACTCGGCCGACGCGCGGAGGCGAAGCGTTTGCTCGCCGATGTGCTGCGTCGCGATCCGGCGCATCTCGCGGCGAAGGAACTCGCGGCGCGATTTGAAGCCTGAGCCGTCGATGGCGATCCGCCGGTGGGTGTACGGACCTCCGGCGGAAATTTTTGGGATGTTGACCGTCCGAAGCGGGGGCAGTCGACCCGGGAAGTGGGACCTTTTGTTAACAAGTCCCATTTTCACTCATGAGTAAGAAGCGTCACGCGTTTGTCGGCACTGGCGGTCGCGCCATCAGTTTCATGGAGCCGTTGGTCACGACCTATCGTGACCAGAATGAGCTCGTTGCCATTTGTGACATCAGTCCGGCGCGCATGGCGTATTACAACGAGCTCCTTACGCGCGATTGGGCTTATCACGCGGTGCCGGCGTACACGGCGGATCGTTTCGACGAGATGCTGCGCGTGGAAAGACCCGACGAGGTTTTTGTCTGCTCAAAAGACTCCACGCATCACGACTACATCGTGCGCGCGCTGCATGCCGGCTGCGATGTGGTGACGGAAAAACCGATGACGACCGACGCGGAAAAATGCCGCGCGATCATGGACGCGGTGAAAGCGACCGGCAAACGCGTGCGCGTGGCGTTCAATTATCGCTGGGCGCCGTTCCGCACGAAGGTGAAGGAACTCATCGCCACGGGCGTGATCGGCAAAGTGCATTCGGTGAATCTCGAGTACCTGCTCGATACGAATCACGGTGCGGATTATTTCCGCCGCTGGCACGCGAGCGCGGAGGATTCGGGCACGCTGCTCGTGCACAAGAGCACGCATCATTTCGACCTCGTGAACTGGTGGCTCGATGCGATCCCCGAGCAGGTTTTCGGCTACGGTGATCTCGTGTTTTACGGAAAGAAAAACGCGATCGCGCGCGGCGACGAAGCGCTGACGAAATACGATCGCTACACGGGCGAGCCGGCCGCGGCGAACGATCCTTTCCGCCTCGATCTCGATGAGAGCGAGCCCTTCCGAAAAATCTACCGTGCGGCCGAAAAGGATTCGGGCTACATCCGCGATCAAAACGTGTTTCGCGACGGCATCGATATCTACGACCAGATGTCGCTCAACGTGCGCTACCGCACGGGCGAGATTCTCACGTATTCACTTGTTTGCTACAGCCCGCGCGAAGGCATGCGTGTGACGTTTAACGGCGATCGCGGCCGCATCGAATATCACGAATTCATCGGGTCGCACATGAACCGCGCGGTGCGTCCGAAGGATTTCAAACTCGAGATCAAACCCGGCTCCGAAGCCGAGGGCGAGTGGATCAAAGTTTTCCCGCATTTCCAGACCGGCTACCTCGTGCCGATGAATGTCGCCGAAGGACTCCCTCACGGAGGTGCGGACGAGATTTTGAACCGCCATTTCTACGGCGGCGAAAATCAGGCGAAAGACGAGTGGTCGCGCACGGCCGGCCACGAGCAAGGCGCGGCGTCGATTCTGGTCGGCATCGCCGGCGTCGAATCGATCAAGCGCAACCAGCCGGTGAACATCTCCGACCTCGTTTCGCTCAAGCCGGGCGCGACGAAGTTGACCGAGTTGATCTGACGCGGCGCGCGCGACTGCGTCGTGTGCGCGTGACGCCTTGGCGCAGTTGACGACGACGGGGCGGCGAATTTTGGCGCGCTGGTGGCAGGCGCGTCTCACTGGCTGCTGGGAAACGACGGACTGTTGGCGCGGAACGCGGTCTGCATTATCCTGTTATCATGGATCTCCAAAAACTCACCGTCATGTCCCGCCAGGCGGTCGCCGATGCGCAGAGCGAAGCCCGTCGACGCCAGAACAACGAAGTCGATACCTGGCATTTGTTGCACGCGTTGCTGACGCAGGAGAACGGGCTGGTGCCGGCGTTGACGGAGAAGCTCGGCCTTTCGGCCAATGTGCTGCTGGTCGCCGCCGAGCGTGAACTCGATCGACTGCCGCGCGTGAGCGGCAGCGTGGATGTTTCCAAAATCTACGTGACGCAGGCCGTGGGCGAAGTGCTCACACGCGCCGAGAAAGAAGCCGAACAACTCAAAGACGAATACGTGAGCGTGGAGCATCTTTTTCTCGCGCTCCACGAAGTCGGCAAACCGCCCGCGCTCGCGAAGTTTTTCGAAAGCTTCGGCATTGAGCGCGGCAAACTGCTCGCGGCTCTCAAACAACTGCGTGGCAACCAACGCGTGACCTCCGACAATCCCGAGACGACCTACCAGGCGCTCGAGAAATACGGGATCGATCTCGTCGCCCATGCGAAGAAGGGAAAATTGGATCCGGTCATTGGGCGCGATGACGAGATTCGCCGCACGATTCGCATCCTGTCGCGCAAAACGAAGAATAATCCCGTGCTCATTGGCGAACCCGGCGTTGGCAAGACCGCGATCGTCGAGGGCCTCGCGCAACGCATCGTGCGCGGCGACGTGCCCGAAGGGCTGAAGGACAAAACCATCTTTGCGCTCGATATGGGCGCGCTCGTCGCAGGCGCGAAATACCGCGGCGAATTCGAAGAACGTCTCAAGGCGGTGCTCAAGGAAGTGAAGGAGAGCGAGGGGCGCATCCTGCTCTTCATCGACGAACTGCACACCATCGTCGGCGCGGGCAAAACCGAGGGCGCGATGGACGCGGGCAATTTGCTCAAGCCCATGCTCGCGCGCGGTGAGCTGCACTGTATCGGCGCGACCACGCTCGACGAATACCGCAAGTACATCGAGAAGGACGCCGCGCTCGAGCGTCGTTTCCAACCCGTGCTCGTCGAACCGCCGTCGGTCGAAGATGCGATTTCGATTCTGCGCGGTTTGCGAGAGCGCTTCGAGCTGCACCATGGCGTGCGCATCCAGGACAACGCGCTCGTCAGCGCAGTGACGCTTTCGGACCGCTACATTTCCGATCGTTTTCTTCCCGACAAAGCGATCGACCTCATCGACGAAGCCTGCGCGATGATTCGCACCGAGATGGATTCGGCGCCGCAGGAACTCGACGCGCTGCAGCGTCGCGTGCTGCAACTCGAGATCGAGGAAGCGGCGTTGAAGCTGGAGAAAGACGCCGCCTCGAAACAGCGTCTCGAAACGCTGCGCAAAGATCTCGCCGACGCGCGTGCGCAAGCGGCGGGGCTGAAGGCGAAATGGGAAAAAGAAAAAGCCGCGGTCGGTCGCGTGCGCAAAGTGCGCGAAGAACTCGACGCCGTGCGCCTCGAGATGGAAAAAGCCGAGCGCGCGTACGACTTGAACAAACTCGCCGAGCTGCGCCACGGCCGTATCCCGCAACTCGAGGCGGAGTTGAAAAAGCTCGAAACCACCGAAGCGAAAACGGAGCTCTTCAAAGAGGAAGTTTCCGCGGAGGAAGTCGCCGAGATCGTCGCGAAATGGTCGGGCATCCCGGTCACGCGACTCGTCGAGAGCGAACGCGAAAAACTGCTGCGCCTCGATCAGGAGCTACACCAGCGCGTGATTGGTCAGGACGAAGCGGTGCAACTCGCGAGCGAAGCGATTTTGCGCGCGCGGGCGGGCATCAAGGATCCTCGTCGTCCCGTGGGCAGTTTCCTGTTTCTTGGGCCGACCGGCGTGGGCAAAACCGAACTCGCGAAAACGCTCGCGGAAACGCTCTTCGACAGCGAAGCGGCGATGATCCGCATCGATATGTCGGAGTACATGGAGAAGCACAGCGTCGCGCGTCTGATCGGCGCGCCTCCCGGCTATGTCGGTTACGACGAAGGTGGTCAGCTCACCGAGGCCGTGCGTCGCAAGCCCTACGCGGTGGTGCTCTTCGACGAGATCGAGAAAGCGCACCCGGATGTATTCAATGTTCTACTACAAGTGCTCGACGACGGCCGCATCACGGACTCGCAGGGCCGCACGGTGGATTTCAAGAACACCATCATCATCATGACCTCGAATCTCGGTTCGCGTTATCTGCTCGATGGCGTGACCGGCGACACGATCCCCGAGAGTGTGCGCGAGAGTGTGATGGCGGAGCTGCGCAAAGCGTTTCGGCCGGAGTTTCTCAACCGCATCGACGAGACGATCCTGTTCAAGCCGCTCACGCTCGAGGAGATCGAGCGCATCGTGGACTTGCTGCTGGCCGACCTGAACCGCCGCCTCGCCGATCGCCGCATCACGGTCGCGCTCGACGAATCGGCCAAAGCGTGGGCCGCGGAGAAAGGCTACGATCCGGTGTTTGGAGCGCGCCCGCTCAAACGTTTTCTGCAGCGCCAGATCGAGACGCGACTCGCGCGTGCGTTGGTGTCGGGCGAGATCGCCGAAGGGCGCAACGTGGTTTTCCGCGTGAAAGACGATCACTTGATCATGGAGTAACGAGACGCCGCCGGCGCGGGCGCCGAGATTTATTCTTGGCGCTGCGCCGGGTTTGGCGGTGGACTGTGCGCCCATGCCCGCCGAACCCATTCGCTTCTATAACCGCCGCACCCGTGAACTCGAAACCGAGCGCATTTACGGGGAAGGCTGGCTGCGCTTTGCGTACGAAAATCCCGCGGGCCGTTTATTCCTGTGGCTGCTGGTGAAGCGCGCGTTTTTTTCGCACATCTACGGCTGGCAGATGAACAAACGCGTGAGCGCGGGAAAGATCCTGCCGTTCATCGTGAAATACGACCTCGACGTCTCGATCTTCGCGAAATCGGTGTACGCGTTTAAAACGTTTAACGAGTTCTTCTATCGCCGGCTGAAAGCCGAGGCGCGTCCGATCGCGGAAGGCGACGAGGTCGCGGTGTTCCCGGCGGATGGACGCCACCTGGTGTTTCCCGACGTGGACGCGGCCGACGGGTTTTATGTGAAAGGCGCGAAGTTCTCCCTCGCCGAGCTCTTGGGCGAAGGCCATCTGCCGGAAGATCAGCGTGTGCTCGCGCGGCAATTCGCGGGCGGTGCGATGGTGATCTCGCGGCTGTGTCCGGTGGATTATCACCGTTTCCATTTCCCGACGGCCGGCAAGGCGTCGGAAGCGCGGCTCATCAAAGGCGAGCTGTATTCGGTGAGTCCGGTGGCGCTGCGCCGGCGCGTGCACTATCTCGTGCAGAACAAACGCATGATCACGCAGCTCGACTCGCCGGTGTTTGGCCCGGTGGCATGCATCGAAGTCGGCGCGACCAATGTCGGCAGCATCGTACAAACTTATCTGAGCGACCGGCCGGTGAAGAAAGGGGAGGAAAAAGGCCTCTTCAAATTCGGCGGTTCGTGCGTGATCACGCTCTTTGCGCGCGGACGCATCGCGTTCGACGACGACCTCGTCGAGCAAAGCCGCGACCATATCGAAACGTATGCCCTGATGGGCGAACGGATGGGCGTGGCGGTGCGATGATTCGGCGCTTGCGTGGATAAACGCGCGCCGGGCAAGCTATGCGCGTTTTCCCCAACCGGCCCGGGTGGTGGAATGGCAGACACGAGGGTCTTAGAAGCCCTTGCCGTAAGGTGTGCAGGTTCGAGTCCTGTCCCGGGCACCAATTGGCGGAAGGAAGCCCGGAGGTGCCGGAACAGATTCAAGCGAAGCGGTGGCCGGTTCGGTGCGGGAAGCCATGCGCGGGAGCGCCGGCGGCCCGCCGGCTCCTTTGGAAATTGCCGGCCGGCGGCCGGTGCTCCCAGCGAGCCTCACAGCTGTTTGATCAGCACCTTCGGGTTGCGGCCGCTGTCTTCGTATAATTTCAGGCGCGCTTCAGGGAGGATGTCTTTACTGGCTTCCTCGAAGTTGAGTGCGCTGGTGAAGAAGGAATAACTCTGCGTCGAAAGGGCGACGATGGTTTTGGCGCCGCGTTCTTTGGCGATCATGCAGGCGTAATCCACCATTTTGCGGCCGATGCCGCGGTTGTGATAGAACGGCAGCACATAGAGCGAACCGACTTCGGCGACCTGCGGTTTGTCGGGATAAAAATACAGCGACACGCAGGCGATGAGGTTTTCGTCGATTTCGAAAACGTAGAATTGATCGATGTTTTTTTCGATCGCCTGCTGCGTGCGGTATAACAGCTCTTCGCGGCGGACGGCGCCACGCGTGAGATTATAGATGGCGCGGACGTCGCTGCGTTTGGCGCGGCGGATTTGTTGATAGTCGTTTCCGTAAATGAGCGAGCCGACGCCTTCGCTGGAGAAGATTTCGTTGATGAGACCGTCGAAGATGCGTCCATCGACGAGGTGGACGCGCGGGGTGCCGGTCTCGATCGCCTTGATGGCGTGGATGGCTTTGGAGCGCACGGGCTCGGCGAGGGCCTCAGGCGATTCCTTCAGGATCGAGCGCAGCGCATCGACGGCGATTTCGCGTTTCACCTCGCCGTTTATTTCGAGTCCGGCCTGCGGTGAGAGATAGATGATTTTGGACGCGTGCAGGGCTTCGGCGACCTCGGCGGCGAGGAGGTCGGAGTTGATGCGCAGGGCCTTGCCGTCCGGACCGTAGCCGATGGGCGAGAGGATCGGGACGATGCCTTTGGAAATGAGCGTGAGGATAAACTCGGTGTCGATGCGATCGACGCGGCCGGTATATTGATGATCGACGCCTTTGAGGATGCCGACCGGCACGGCGCGCACGGCGTTTGTGATGGCGCACTTGAGGGAGTTTTGCGTGAGCCCTTCGAGGATGATGTGCGAGACGCGCGAAGAGGCGCGGATGGCGAGATCGAGCGTGGGCCCATCGGTGACGCCGGCGCCCTGGCTGTCGGTGATGGGGATGTTGCGCAGTTGGGAAAGTTCCTGGAGCTGCTGACCGATGCCGTGGACAAACACGACCTTGATCGCGAGGCTGCGGAGCACGGCGATATCGACGAGGAGATTGCCGAAGTTTTCGTCGGCGACGATGGCGCCATCGAGGGCGACCACAAAAATCTGGTCCTTGAAGCGCGGCACATATTTCAGGATGCCGCGGAGGTCGGTCGGCTTGATCGTGGTCGTCGTGGCCGGAGGAATGGCGCTATTGCTCATCTCAGAGAATGGCCGCGATGTTTCGCGGAAGGGCAGGGCGCGTCAATGCACTTGGAGCTGCCATTGACGGGAGGTTTTTTCGCCGGTGAGGGTGATGGTGTAGGTTTTGCCCGATTCAAAAAGATGCGCGGGCAGCGAAACGGAAACGGTGGTGTCGCGCGTGCGGGCGAGCAGATCGCTGTCGATGCGATCGAAGTCGGTCACGATGATGATGTCCTGCTCTTTGGTGTACACGCGGGTGTCGCCGAGGACATCCTGGTGATCGGGCAGCTCGCAGTTGTACACGATCGGATAGGGAAACAGCGCGCGCAGCGTGGCCGGCGCGACGACGCGGCCGATGGCTTGTGGGAGCTTCGGTGCTTCGGCGAAATTTTCCAACAACTCGCGGGGCAGGCCGCCGGGAATCTCCGAGACCTCGGCGAGCGGACGCGGGATGCCGCCTTCGGTGTACGGGAGATCGGCCGGACGCTCGACGTTGACGGGGATGCGCGCGTAGCCGGCTTCGCGCACGCGGGTGGCGGTGAAACGTTCCTTGGCGTCGCTGTACGGTTCGTGAGGCGGGGCGATCTTGCGATAGCGGAGGGTGACAAACGTGTAGCCGGCGAGGCAGACGATGATCACGAGGACGACCCATTTCATGGGCCAAGGCTGACGGTTGGGAGCGGACATGCGCGAAAAAGAGTCGTGTAAATCGCCCCCCTCGGAGGATCGCGCAAATAAATTTGCGCCGTTTCGGGCCCGCTGCTTCGGTCGCGGACTTCCATGAAATTCTGGTCCCGGTTTTTTATTCCCACGCTCAAGGAAAGTCCGGCCGACGCCGAGATCGCCTCGCACAAGCTGCTCGTGCGCGCGGGGCTGGTCCGCAAGTTGAGCGGAGGTTTGTACACATACATGCCGCTCGGTCTGCGCGCCATTCAGAAGATCTCGCAGATCTGCCGTGAAGAGCTCGACGGTGCGGGCGCGATCGAACTGTGGATGCCGCACGTGCATCCGGTGGAGTTGTGGGAAAAAGGACCGCGTTGGGCGGCGGCGCGCGAAATCATGTTTCGCGCCGACAGCGCCGGCGACGGCAAACGCGCACCGCGCGATCCGGAGTTTGTCCTCGGGCCGACGCACGAAGAGGTCATCACGCCGATCGTGAAGTCGGAGATCACCAGCTACCGCGATCTGCCGAAGAATTTTTATCAAATCGCCACCAAGTTCCGTAACGAGATCCGCCCGCGCTACGGCCTGATGCGTGCGCGCGAGTTCATCATGATGGACGCGTATTCGTTCGATACGACGGACGAAGGCGCGATCGCGAGCTACCAGGCGATGAAGACGGCTTACGAACGTTTCTTCCGTCGCATCGGCGCGACCGCGATCGCGGTGGAAGCCGACACCGGCGTGATGGGCGGCAGCTATTCGCACGAGTTCATGGTGCCCGCCGAAATCGGCGATGACGACGTGATCTACAACGAAGAGAGCGGCTACGCGGCCAATCGCGAAAAAGCCACGAGCGCGCTCGTGCCGGCCGATCTCGTCGACGCCGCCCCGGTGGGCGAGGTCGAAGAATTTGCCACGCCCGGCGTCGTCACCATCGCAGCGCTCGAAGCGGCTCCATATTCAGTTTCTGGAGACAAGCAGTTCAAGACGCTCGTCTACATCGGCGACGGCAAGCCCTTCATCGTCATCCTGCGCGGCAACGACGAACTCGAAGAAGCCAAGCTCGGCTCGCTCGGGTTTACGTTGTTCCGTCCCGCCACGCCCGAAGAAATCGAGCCCGTGCTCGGCGCGAAGCCCGGCAGCCTCGGCGCGGTGAAAGGCACGATCAAAGATCCGTCGGCGCTCGCAGGCGTGTTTGCGGACCATGCGATCCGCCTCATCGGCAACGGCGTGACCGGTGCGAACAAAGATGGTTTCCACCTGCGCAATGTGAACGTGACACGCGACCTCGCGATCACGCGCTTCGGCGATTTCCGTCGCGTGCGTCCGGGCGAGCCCGATCCGAAGTCGGGTCAACCGCTCAAGCTGCGCCGCGGCATCGAAGTCGGACACATTTTTAAACTCGGCACGAAGTACTCCGAGAAGTTTGGCGCGGTGTACACCGACGACCAGAAGCAGACGCAGCTCATGGTCATGGGCTGCTATGGCATCGGCATCAGCCGCACGATGCAGGCGTTGATCGAACAAAGCCACGACGCCGACGGCATCATCTGGCCGTGGGCGATCGCGCCGTTCCAGGTGTTGATCTGCTTGCTCGACCCGAAAGTGGAGGAGGCGATGAACGTGGCGAAAACGCTCGCGTCGGCCGCCGAAGCCGCGGGGGCGGATGTGCTCATCGACGACCGCGAAGAACGTCCGGGCGTGAAGTTCAAGGACGCCGACCTGATCGGCATCCCGCTGCGCATCACGGTCGGCGGGAAAGGCCTCAAGGAAGGCGTGATCGAGATGAAGTGGCGCGCGCAAAAAGACGTCGCGAAAGTGCCGCTCGCCGAAGCCGAAACGACGATCGCGAATGCGGTGCGTTCGGCCGCGCAAGCCTCCGCCTGAACGCGTAGAAAACCCCCTCATTTCACCCGACGCGGCGCCGAAAAAGCGCCGCGTTTTTTGCGGGCAGAAAAACGTACAAGCGCGGTTCCGTCTGCGAGGTACGTTCACAGATAGTTTACGTATCGTTTTGTCGCGTGGGGAGTAACCCCCACTCAGAGCGAAAACAGAAGGTAAAAAGTCCCACGCGAGAGGTCCGTTCATTGACCGTCCCGGCGATTGAGCCGACCTAGAAATTATGTTTAAGAAGGGCACTCTGTTTCGCCGGTTTTTTTCGGTGAGTATTATTGTCATCGCGTGTGCGGCGATTTTCTCGCTCAGCCGGAAATCGGCTGAAGAAAATGCAGCGCAACCGGTGGTCGCGGATCGCGGCACGGCGGAGTTCTCGCAGGAAGTGTTTTCGCAGGCGGATGCGCAACCGGCGCAAGCTGCCGCGCAAGCCGATGCGGCGACGGTGACCGCCCGCGCGGTGCCTGCTTATCGTTTTGAAACACCGTTTGTGGCGGGCGCGCCGGCCGCGTTGCCGCCGCGTTTTGCGACGCCGTCGATGGCGGAGCGCACACGTCGTTCCGCGCGTTTGACGGAGTTGATCAACGGGAGTCTCGCCTCGCTCCGTCAGGGCGACGTGGTGGCGCTCCCGCTGCCCGACAATCGCATCGCATACGGCCATGTGCGCACCGTGCAGCGTGAAGGCGAAGGCCACGTGATGGTCGGCGGCGAACTCGCCGCAGGTCACAAAGGCACCTTCTCGCTCGGTGAAGACGAAAGTCGTTTGGGCGGCATCATTCTGCCGCAGGACGGCACGATCGGTTACACGATCGAAACGGGCAAAGACGGTGCGGCGTATCTTTTGGAAAAAGACAAGGCGTTGATCGTGTGCTTGGAGTTGCCCGTCGTGGTGGCTTCGCGCGCGGTGGTGCGTGAAGCGCAGGAAAATGCGCAGATCGAAACGCCGGTCGCGGCAGCCGCGGCCACTGCCGGTGCGGAGACGCCGGCGGAAAGCGAATCGGATCCGTACGCGCTCAGCAGCCGTCCCACGGCCACGGCGGTCGCTTATCTCGATTTCGACGGTGAAACCGTCACGGACATCAACTGGAACGGCGGCGCGACGATTGTCGCGGAAGCAAGCGGACTCTCCTCGGCGCAGATCATCGAAGTGTGGCGCCGCGTGGCGGAGGATTACCGCACGTTCAACATCGATGTGACGACGAATCGCAGCCGCTACGAGAATGCCCCTGTTGGCGCGCGTATCCGTTGTATCATTACAAAGACCAACAAATGGTACGGTTCCGCGGGCGGCGTGGCCTACATCGGTTCGTGGAGCCGTTCTGGCACCGGCATGTTCAGCAGCACCACACCGTGCTGGGCTTTCTCAAATCTGCTCGGCTACAACCCGCGCTACGTCGCGGAGGCCGTTGCACACGAAATCGGTCACACCTTGGGGCTGTCGCACGACGGTCTGAGCACGGGCGCGACGACCACGGTCGAGTATTATTCGGGCCACGGCAGCGGTGCGACCAGCTGGGCGCCGCTGATGGGAACCGGTTATTATTCGAACGTAGTGCAGTGGAGCAATGGTGCTTACATCGATCCCAACGGTTTCCCGGGTAACAACAAAGAAGACGACCTCGCGATCATCACCGACAACGCCAACAAGGCCGGTTATATCGCTGACGATGTCGGCAACACGCGGGCCAATGCGGCGGTACTGAACGTTTCCGGTAACACGGTGAATACCGTCGGCTTCATCGAGACCACGGGCGACATCGACATGTATCAATTTACCACGGCGGGTGGAGCGGTGAGCTTCACGCTCGTGGGGGAAAATTCACTGACGGCGTTCGCCAATCTCGATGCGAGCGCGACGCTCTACGATTCGACGGGCAAGGTCCTCGCGACCTCCAATCCGACGGGCTCTCTTTACCCGTCGATCTCCACGACCTTGAGCGCGGGCACGTATTATCTCGCGATCCAAGGTGTGGGCGAGGGCACCGGCAGTGGCTCGGGCTACACGAACTACGGCAGCCTCGGCCGCTACCAAATCACGGGCACGGTTCCCGCCGGTGCGACGACCCAAGCCCCGGTGATCACCAGCGCGGCGTCCGGTAATGCGGTGATCGGCCAATCCTTCAGCCATCAGATCCAGGCGACCAACTCGCCGACCTCGTATGGCGCAAGCAATCTGCCGTCGGGACTTTCGATCAACAGCAGCACGGGCCTCATTTCCGGCACGGTCTCGTCGTCCAACTCCGCGGGCTCCCGTACGGTCACGTTGACCGCGACCAACTCCGCAGGCACGGCGACGCAGAGTTTCTCGCTGACGTTGACGCAAGCCGCTCCCGTGATCTCGAGCGCGAGCACGGCCAGCGCGGTCGCGGGCAGCTCGTTTAGTTATCAGATCGTCGCTTCGAACTCGCCGACTTCGTACAGCGCATCGGGGCTGCCGTCCGGATTGAGCATCAATACGAGCACGGGCCTCATCTCCGGTACGGTTTCGCAGTCGGTCGTCGCGGGTGTTTACGCGATCACGCTCAAGGCCACCAATTCAGGCGGCACGGGTTCGAAGGTACTCAACCTCACGGTGAGCGATCCCGCTCCCAAGATCACCAGCGCGTCCGCGGCGACGGTCGTGATCGGCCAGCCTTTCTCTCATCAAATCACGGCGTCGTATTCGCCCACTGGATACAGTGCGTCGGGATTGCCGACGGGACTGAGCCTCAACACCTCCACGGGTCTCATTTCGGGCACCGTGCCGGTTTCGGTTGCGGCGGGCACGCGCACGGTCACGGTCACGGCGAACAATGCCACCGGCTCGGCGTCGCAGACGCTCACGTTGACTTTGAAGACCGCGTTTTCGGCGTGGGCGGCGTCGCATGGCCTCAGCGATACCGCCAGCGATCCGGATGGCGACGGTTTGAGTGCTTTCCTCGAATACGCGTTTGATCGTTCGCCCAATGTCGCGGAGACGGTCGACATCACTTCGGTTTCGTTGGTGATGGTCGATGGCGAACGTCGTGCGGAGATCAGCTTTGTGCGTCCGCTCAATCGTCCCGATGTCGTGTACACGGTTGAAGTTTCTTCCGATTTGAAAACATGGACCGCGGGTCATGCCTACGGTGATGGCATCACCAACGGCGCGGGTCTGCCGACGCAGCAAGTCGAGCGCACCAATCTTGGCTCGGCCGGCGAACGCATCCGTGTGCGCGATCTCGGCGGCTCGGGCCAGCGCTTCATCCGCGTGACGGTTTCCAGTCGCTAAGGGAAACACGCGAGCTGACGGAGCGCGTAGCTGTGTTCAGCTGCGGTGGGCAAATTGTCGATCGTGCGGATTGCGCGGCCGATCGCTCGCAAGATCGCATGCCTTGCGAGTTGCGCGACGCGGAGCGGGTCGTTTACTGCGCGATCGTGACGACGACCCTTTCCACGACACAACCGCAGCACGATGTGCACACCGAGCTCGCACACGCCGGGGTGTATCGGGTCGTGGTGCTCAACGATCCGGTGAACCTCATGTCGTACGTCGTGCTGGTTTTTAAGAAAGTCTTCGGTTTCGACGAGCAGACGGCACGCAAACACATGCTCGAAGTCCATGAACAGGGCCGCTCCGTGGTCTGGGTGGGGCTGCGCGAAAAAGCGGAGGCCTACGCGTTCACCCTGCATGGCTGGCACCTGACGGCGATTGTCGAACCGGATGAAAAGAATTGAAGTCAAACTGAGCCTGCCGGTCGTCGCGCCGCTGCTCGACGTGATCAAGAAAGCGGCCGACGAGCTGCAAGGCGGCCTCGCCGTGCCGCTCGGCACGGACGTCGATCACGATCTCGTCGAGGTGTGGAATGCCGAATTGCTCGCCATGCAAAACGATGGCGTGGCGCAGTTGCTGGCGATGTTCGACAGCGAGTTTTTCGAGACGGGCATGATCGCGTTCGACGAGGAAAACGCGGAGTCGATTTTGCGGGCCTGCGCGGCGCTGCGGCTGCATCTGCGCGCGCGTTATCTGCAGACGTTCGACGACGAATCGCTCGAGATCGGCGACATGGACCCGGACGAACTTCCGGAAGCGCTGCGCATGCCGTTCATGTGTTACGTCTTTCTGGCGACCATCCAGGAGTTGATCATTCAAAACCTGGATTCGGAGATCCTCGGCGAATGAATCCCGTGACCTGCGGTTATTGTGGTCTGCCGTTTAAAGTGCGGCGGGTGGAGCCGCAGCGGGAATATTATTGTTGCACGGGTTGCGCGATGTTGGCGCGCGTGCCGGTTGATCAAAACGGACAATTCCCGGTGACCGCGCAGCTCATCTCGATGCTCGCGGTCGGCTTTTTGTATTTTAACCAACTGCTTTTCTGGCTGCTCGGCGTGCTGCTTGGACGCGACCTCGCGCAACTCGATACCGCGACACGCTTCGGCTGGCTGGCGTCGGCCGCGGCGCTGACGGTTTGGTTGACGGTGGTCGCGATCCAATGGCGCGAACGCACGGCGCGGCGCGCGGATTGGGTCGTCGCGGCGGCGGTCCTGGCGGTGCACATCGCGGCCTGGCGGGAACGTCCCCCCGTGGCATGGATGATGGCCGCGGCGAATGGCGCCTGGCTCATTTATCAGGCGCGCGGGCTTTTAAAGCGGAAACGCTGAAGACGAGGTCGGGACGTCGTCTCAAGTTCGGGATAAAGGATCTCATTAACAGGTGAGGTCGTTTTCGGATATTTTCGAAAAACCCGCGGTGCACTGCCCCATTTCCGCGGAATTCACTTTCCCCGACCTTTCTCTCCATTTCCATGCAAAGCCTTTCGCTTGCCGCGACCTCGTGGCGATTCCGGGATTGCTCTAACGAACGCTGGATGCCGGCGGTGGTGCCGGGTTGCGTCCACACCGATCTTCTCCGGGAGAAAAAAATCCCGGACCCGTTTTGGGGGCTCAACGAAGCGGAGCTGCAATGGATCGAGGAGCGGGATTGGGAATATAAAACGACCTTCACCGTTTCTGCGGATTTTCTCGAAGAAACGGTGATTGAACTCGTTGCCGACGGTCTCGATACGGTGGCGACGGTGGTGCTCAACGGCCGTGAAATCGCGCGCACCGAAAACATGTTCATCGGTTATCGCTGGAGCGTGAAGCCGTTGTTGCGCGCGGGCAAAAACGAGCTCTCGATCCGCTTCGGCAGCGCGATGGCGTACATCCGTTCTCATCGCACCGAGCATACGCCGCGCGAGATCAACGATCCGGTTGGCGGCTGCACGCGCATTCGCAAACAACAGTGTCAGTTTGGTTGGGACTGGGGCCCGCGCTTCGTCACGACGGGCATCTGGCGCGATATCCGTCTGGAGGCGTGGAGCATCAATCGGCTGGAGAATATCCGCGTCACGCAGACGCATGAAAAAAACGGCAGTGTGACGCTCGCGCTCACGCCGGAGTTGGCCTTGGTAGGCGCGGATGTGGTCTGTCGATGGAAACTCGCGCTCGGCGAAGTCACCGTCGCGAGTGGCACCGGCACCACGATCACGGTGAAAAACCCGCAGCTCTGGTGGCCGAACGGCCAAGGCAAACAGCCGCTGTATCGGCTCGAAGTTTCTGTCACCACGACGAGCGGCGATTACATCGGCCACTGGCAAAAACGCATTGGATTGCGCACGCTTGTGCTTGATCGGCGCGCGGACGAGTGGGGCGAGTCCTTTCAGTTTGTCGTGAATGGCCGCGCGATTTTCGCCAAAGGCGCCAATTGGATTCCCGCGCACACATTTGTGACGGAGCTCGATCGCGAACGTTATGCGCGCGATCTGCGCGCCGCGGCCGCGGCGAACATGAACATGGTCCGCGTGTGGGGCGGCGGCATTTACGAGAGCGAGGATTTTTATGATCTTTGCGACGAACTCGGTCTGCTCGTATGGCAGGATTTTATGTTTGGTTGCACGCTGTATCCGGGCGACGATGCGTTTGCGAAGAGCGTGCATGAAGAAGCGGCTTATCAAGTGCGCCGACTGCGTCATCGCGCGTCGCTCGCGTTGTGGTGCGGCAACAACGAGATCTGGTCGATCAACGTGCACGATTTGGTGAAACCCGAGTTCACCAAGGAGCGCGCCGCCTACGAACGCATTTTCCACGAAGTGCTTCCGCCGGTTGTCGCGGCTTACGATGGCGTGACGCCCTATTGGCCGGCGTCGCCTTGGCGAGGCGACATCGCCGCCGATCATGCGGCGGGCGAGAAGCGCGGCGACACGCATTATTGGGATGTCTGGCACGCGCGTCACCCCGTGAAAGATTACGAGAAGTGGGCGTTTCGCTTCGTGTCGGAATTCGGCATGCAGAGCTACAGCTCGTCGGCGACCAACGCTACCTTCTGTCCGCCCGAGGACGACAATGTTTTCGGGCCGGTAATGGAAAATCATCAGAAGAACCGCGCTGGAAATCAGATCATCCTCGATTACGTGTCGCGTCGTTACCGTTTCCCGAAAGGGCAGGACGCGTTGATCTATCTTTCGCAGCTGAATCAGGCGTACTGCATGCAAGTCGGCGTGGAACATTACCGTCGCCTGATGCCGCGCTGCATGGGCGCATTATATTGGCAGCTCAACGACTGCTGGCCCGTCGCCTCGTGGAGTTCGATCGAGTTCACCGGACGCTGGAAAGCGCTGCAGTACATCGCGCGACGTTTCTTTGCGCCGGCGCTCGTGAGCGCGCACATCCCCGGCGACGAGGGCGCGATCATCGGCAACTACCGCACGAGCAATGTGCGCGAAGTGCATCTCTACACGGTGTACGACGCGCCCGAAAAAGCGCGCGGACAACTCCGCTGGGAGTTGTTTCACGTCGATGGACGCGTGCTGCAACGAGGACGAAAAAACGTCGTGCTCTCGCCCGGCGAAAGCGTGAAACAACAAACCCTCGACCTAAGCCGTTCGCTGGAAAAATACGGACGCGATTCGCTCTACCTGCGCATCGCCCTGGAAATGGGAAAAACACGGGTGAGCGAGGATACCGTTTTCCTGACGCCGCCGCGGTTTCTCGCGCTACCCAAAGCGAAAAAGATCTCAACAACGATCAAGCTCACCTCGCCCAAAACGGCGACGATCACCTTTGAGTCGAAGGTGTTTCAGCACCGTTTCGCGTTCGATTTTCCGGGGGTGGACTGGCGCGCGAGCGACAATTTTTTCGAGCTCTATCCGTCGGAGCCGAAGACGGTGGAAGTGACCTTTGCCCGACCGGTAACTCTCGCCGGTTTGAAAAAAACGCTCGCCCATCGGTCGCTAGTGGACACGTATTAAACGTTAAATCACCCCCTTTAGTCCCCGCTTCACCCCATGCCTAAGCTTTTTGGAAGTTCCGATCGCGCTCTCAACCGCGACTACGTCATCGCCGACGCCGATAGAATTCCGGTCCCCCAAAAAGTGGCCTATGGCTTGGGCACCACCTTGGACATGTGGGGCAACTGGCTTTATCCGAGCCTCATTTGGATTGTATTTAATATCTATCTCGGTGTGCCGCCGTGGTTGGTCAGTACGGCGCTCATGTTGAATCGATTGTTCGACGCTATTTCAGATCCGTTCTTCGGATGGTTGTCGGATAATACAAGGACACGATGGGGACGTCGTCGCCCGTATATTCTCATCGGCTCGCTGATGGCCGGTATATTCTTGCCCGCGCTTGTGTGGGTGTCTCCCGGCTGGGGAAGTGTACATATGTTCGGATATGAGATTCCGAACTACTTCTGGTACATGGTGGCCTCTTCCGCGATTTATATTACGATCGTCAGTTGCTTTAATGTTCCCTGGCAAAGTCTGGGCGCGGAGATGACGCCCGATCTTCACGAACGCACCAGCCTGTACACTTATAAAACCGCGCTGCAAAAGCTGCCGGAAATTGGTCTCTTCGCGGCGGCGGCTTTTTCCACGTCAACAGTATGGGCGGGCGCGACAAAAGATAACGCCGCCGAACGCCTCGGATTGATGATGGAGCGCACGGGCGCTTGGTTCTCGGATTTTTTCACCAGCCTCTTTGCCCTCGACTGGAAGACCCTCGGGCCGTTGCTGACGAATCCGTTTGGATGGGCGACCCCCGATGAATCCGGCCAACAAGTGAATAGCCTGCTTGGTGCGCAGGTTTATACGATCATCTTGGGCGGGTTGATGATCCTGGTGGGCATGTTTGTTTTTCTCGTCGTCAAAGAGCGCTATTATCACCGCCTGATCGAGAAGAAGCACGATCGCGTCCGTCTAAGAGAGACATTCTGGGAGGTGCTGAAGTGCCGCCCCTTCCGTGCTAACTTGTCGATGGCTTTTGCCTACGCGATGGGCACCGCGATGGTGGGGACGCTCGGTTATTACGCCACGGTTTATTATGTCTGCCGAGGCGATGTGACGGTCGGGTCCGTATGGAATTTCTGGATGGGGGCTTCCAACTCGATCGTGGGTCTCATCGGTGTCGTTTTCTTTGCGAAACTCGCTCGCTGGCTTGGTAAGCGTGCTACGATGGCAACTGTACAATTGACCGCCATCTGCGTGTTTATTTCCACCTGGTGGTTATATACCCCGGATATTGTTTGGCTGCAGATTTTCGCCTCCGGGTTGATCGCGTTTTCGGGTGCGGGATTTTGGATGCTGTACGGTTCGATCGGTGCGGACATCATCGACTACGACGAACTCCAATACGGCAAACGCCGCGAAGGCGCTTTCACCGCTTGCGGTAGCTGGATCATGAAAGTCGGTCAGGCGGTGGGCATCGGCGCATCGGGTTATATTCTCTCGGCGACGGGCTTTGATTCAAAGCTGGGGCCGAACCAATTGCCCGAAGCGATTTTTAATATTCGTCTCTACCTCGCGTTGATTCCCGTCATCGGTCTGGTGATCGCGTTGATCATGCTGTCGCGATTCACGCTCACGCAAAAAGACACCATGGAAATCCGCGCCCAACTCGAGGCGCGTCGCGGAAAGGTGTGATCTCGCATTGCCTGCGCGCGGCGGGACGCGCAGGCTTTGGTTGCTGCCGGAATGAAACCCCAAGTCCTGCTGGTTTTTCTCACCCGCTTCGAAGAAAGCATGGCGATGCTCAAAGGCATCGCGCATTACGAGCGCTCGCATCGTCCTTGGTCGGCGTTTCTCGATGACGAAGCGCGCGCCGAAAATGACGCGCAGTGGTTGCGCAGCAAAAAATGGAATGGTGTGATCAGTCGTCACACGACGCCGGCATTGGTGGATACGTGTGCCGAGTTGAAAATTCCGCTGGTGGATCTGAACGACGTGCCGCCGTTTCCGAGCGTGCCGAAGATCCGTCCCGACAACGCGGGTATCGGCCATCTGGGCGCGGAGCATTTCATGGAACGCGGCTTCAAGAGCTTCGGTTTTTGCGGCTTCTCGACCGATCCCTGGGCATGCGAACGTCGCGATGGTTTTGTCGAGGCGCTTCAGCTGGCGGGGCACACCTGCGATGTTTTTGACGTCGAGTACCCGGGCGACCTCACGCCGTTTTGGGATGCGAAACAAACGGCCGCGCTCGCGAGCTGGTTGAAGCGTTTGCCCAAACCGGTGGGCGTGATGGCATGTGTGGACATGCGAGCGCTGCAAGTCGTCGCCGCCGCGCAAGTCGCGGGTTTGCTCGTACCCGAAGAGGTGGCGGTGCTCGGCGCCAACAATGATACGATTCGCTGCGAACTCGCGTATCCGCCGCTATCGAGCGTGGCACCCAATGCGTTTCAATCCGGCTATCACGCCGCGGAGACATTGGTGCAGTTGATGTCGGGCAAGCCCGTGAGCGAGCCCGATCGCCGCATCGAACCGCTTGGTGTGATCACGCGTCAATCGACGGATATTCTCGCGATCGAAGATAAGAATGTCGCCGCGGCGTTGAGCTATATCCGCGAGCACGCATGTCACGGCATCACGGTGGAAGCGGTGTTGAAGCACGCGTTCGCATCGCGCAGCCAGTTGGAGAAAAAATTCCGGCGGCACCTCGGGCGTTCGCCCCAGGCCGAGATCAGGCGGGTTCAGGTAGCGAAGATCAGGCAGCTGCTTTTTGAGACCGATTTCCCGCTGAAAAAAATCGCGGAGTTAACCGGATTCGAGCACGTGGAGTACATGTGCGTGGTCTTCAAACGCATCACAGGAGAGGCCCCGGGAAGCTATCGAAAGAAAATTCAGGCGAAGCATCCGTGACGTGCCGCGTGTTGGAGTCCTAATCGTGGGGTAGGGAAGGGGATTTTCACTCTAAGAATTGAGAATTTCGAGACCGTGAGATCACCGCAATTTAGGCTGGCAACAAATCTCAACTTTAAGGCAAGTGAACTCATTCACTTTTCGGCCTGCATGAATAAAGTATGCACGCTGCCACGGCCGGCGTCAGCCGGCGTGGGGCCGATCGATCACGATCGCTCAAGACACACCCCTAACCCAACACAAAACCTATGAAACGCCCCATTGCGCAGGTCGGCGTATATATTGCCGCGTCTGCGTTAGCATTGGCCATATGCCAGCAGGGTTTCGCCCAGCAGGTAGCCCAGCCGGCACCGACAGCCGCTGATTCTGATATCCCGGTCGATGACGAAACCGTCATCTTGTCCCCATTCACCGTTTCGGCAGACTCTGAAAATTCAGGTTACTCGGTGAAGGATACGCTGGCCGGATCCCGCGTACGAACGGAGCTGAAAGACATCGCATCGTCGATCAGCGTCGTGAATTCCGCCTTCCTGCGCGATACTGGTGCGCGTAATACACAGGACCTCCTTGTCTATACGACCAATACCGAAGTCGGAGGCATGAGTGGTAACTATTCCGGTCAGGGTGGCGGATCGACCTATAATGAGACCAATACCATGCTCCGTCCAAACACTAACACGCGTGTTCGCGGATTGGACTCCGCAGATAATACTCGTGACTACTTCCTGACGGAGATTCCTTGGGATGGTTACAATGTGGAGCGTGTTGATATGCAGCGCGGACCGAACTCGATCTTGTTCGGCGTCGGCAGCCCTGCAGGCATCATTAATGCCAGCATCAACACCGCGAGCTTCAAAACCGGAAACAAATTCGAAAACCGGATTGGCTCGTTCGGCTCTGTGCGCAACTCCCTCGATGTGAACTATGCGTTGATTCCCAATCAACTCGCCGTGCGCGTCACGGCGCTTGATGATAAAACGCTTTATCGTCAGGAGCCTGCTTATAATCGAGACAAGCGTCTCTTCACCGCCTTGCGCTTTGACCCGAAACTATTTGGCGACGGCAATCACACCTCTATCAAGGCGAACTTTGAGCGGGGCTATGTGCGGGCCAACCGTCCGCGTACTTTGCCGCCTGTTGACGGTTTGTCTCTTTGGTTTGCGAAAGATGCGGTGCCGGGAAGCGGAGTTCCTGCGCTGAACCAGTTAGTTTTGGATCCCAATACAACATGGAATATCTGGAGCAACCGGCAGGAATATGCCGCTATGTCGGGTTTCCTCGGGCGCATGTATAATTCCAACATGGCGTCTTTTTACGAAGCTGGGAATTCGACCCCTTTGCGCGTGATGGTGCCAGTACCATCTACGCTGGCGGCGATCGGCCCGGACGGGACGGTGGATAGCCAGGGCATTTCGGCTATGCCGTTCGTGCACCTGTGGGCACCTTCGGGTTATAGCATGTTTGCCAAACACGGCCGAAATCAATTGCCAGGCGGCGCTTATTATAGCGATTTCTCCCTTACGGATGCTTCCGTCTATAACTTCTACGATAAGTTGATCGACGGCCATAACAAACGCGAATGGCAGGATTGGAAAGCTGGTAATATCAATATTTCCCAGACGTTCCTTGATAATCGAATCGGTTTCGAGCTGGCCTACGACAAGCAGGAGTATACCGAAGGGCAGACATCCATCCTGCAGGGTGGTGAGTACCTCATCACGGTGGATATGAACACCCATCTGTCGGATGGTTCACCCAATCCGCATGTTGGACGGCCCGCCGTTGGAAGCAATGGCCAATATGGAAACAACTCGAACGATATCGAACGCGACAGCCTCCGCTTCACCGCTACAGGCGAGCTTCGCTTCGAAGACATTTTTGGCCGTAGCCGCTTGAGCCGGATCTTGGGTCGCCATGTTTTCACCGGACTCGCGTCGCGTGATGAAAAGGAGACATTGAACCGACAATGGTCGCGTTGGGGTGTCGATCCCGCGTTCGCCCTTAAAACGAATCAGCAGGTCGGTATTCAGCAAGGATCCCGCCAGTGGGAATATCTCGTTTATCTCGGCGACAGCCTGTTGGGTAGGAGTTCCCCCTCGGGAGCCAACTTGAGCAATCTCAATATGTATATCGGACCGACCCCGACGACTACGCTTCGGTACTTCGACTCAACGTGGAATGCCCCCGGTGTTGATCCCTCCGCCCCGTATTCCTATCCTTATATCAATACCGATGGCTCAATTACGATGGTCGATGATTCTACCCAGTCTGAGAACCCTGCAAATTACGTGGGCTGGACTACCGGTGAGTTTAATACACTCAATGCCGATGCCGGGGATATCAATCAATTGACCAATCGATATGCCGGGGTCTTCAATAAGACCGAGTCGGTGGCGATTACCTGGCAGGGGTATTTCTTCGATGGTAATCTGGTGCCGACGGTCGGTTGGCGAAAAGACACGGTCAGTACTCGTGCCGGTTCGGCTGCTCTTCATCCTGATTATGGGACGGTCATAGATTACGTCATTCCCTATGGGCAGACGACGAAAGTCTCCGGGAAATCCAACAGCTGGGGTGTTGTTGCCCATACCCCGAGGCAAATTCGCGAAAAACTGCCGTTCCGGACTGGTCTTAGCTTGTTCTACAACACTTCCGAAAACTTCAAGGCCGATGCTGCTCGCGCCGATATCGCAGGTCAGCTGATCGATAATCCAAGCGCGAGTACCAAGGAGTATGGATTCATGGTGACCACCTTGGATGATCGCCTGACCTTTAAGGCCACGTGGTACGAGACCAAGATGAAGAATGCCAATCTCGGGTACGACAGTGCGGGCTTCGGCGGTAACCTCTATTATGCATGGGCGGTCCCGACCTGGCTGGCTACTCACGCGCGCAGCTTGCTGGATGCGTCCTATACGGACGATTTCGGCGGCTGGCCGTGGGATAATATTGAAGGGGTCTGGTCTGATATGGCGAACAAAACGGGTAAGCAACCTGAGCGTATGCGTGAAATTGCGCGCGCGGTGTTCATGAACTTCCCGGCGACCCAGGAGTATCTGGACGAATACGGCATTCCGTTTGATCTCGCTAAAATGCATTCCGCTAACGAAGCGGACTGGATTGCCGCTGTTCCGAAAGCGAACTTTTGGGATCTTGGTCTGCAGCCTGCCTATAAAGACGCCTTCCGTTCGACCGGATCTGGCCCTGTGGCCACGGCGGACACCATTTCCAAGGGTATGGAGTTCGAGCTTACCGCTCAGCCCGTGCGCAATTGGAATATCACGCTCAACGCTTCGAAAACCGAAGCCTCTCGCGTATCGATCAGCCCGTCTCTCGATGCTTGGGTGCAGTTGTGGACCGATTATCTAGCCACCGACGCCGGTTTAGTGACCATGTGGGGCGGTAACACATTCCGTCAGGAATGGGCTAATAATATCGTGGCTCCCTATACCGTGCTGAAACGTCAGCAGGGGTCCTCGGCTCCGGAAATCGCACCATGGCGCTTCAACGGTGTCACCACCTACAACTTCAATGAAGGCCCGCTCAAGGGCGCTTGGATTGGTGGCGCCTACCGTTGGGAAGACAAGCGTATCCTCGGCTATCAATACGATGAGTCGATCAATACGTTGGACATCTCGAAGCCCTATTACGGTCCGTCGGATGATCACTTCGATATGTGGGTCGGATACAGCCGTCAGCTAACCAAGAAAGTTGGCTGGCAGATCCAACTCAATGTCCGAAATGTGGGCGAAAAGAAGAAGTTGGTTCCGATCACCATTCAGCCTGACGGCCGTGTCGCTGTCTCCCGTATCCAAGAAGGCATGACGTGGCAGATTACCAACACGTTTAACTTCTGATGTCTCTGACCAACTACCATCGCGGCGCGTCTCCCTCCTAGTTCGACGCGTCGCGGGGGTGTTATCGGCAGTAGCGCGGCAGGTCCGCGGGTACGGACCTGTCGCCGGAGGCAGGAGGATCGAGGGATCTTCCTGCCTTTTTATTTTGGAAATGGTTGTAGTTAAATTTTCACTACACGGATACGCCGGCTCCTCGCCAGCGGACGCTTTTCCACTTTCGCCTTACTTTTTCTTACATGGCCTTGGCATTCCTCCGTCGTGACACACTGAAGCGATCGACCGCTCGCGGGTTTCTGCTGGTGAGCTTCTGGTTGCTCGCGGCCAGCGCACTGGTGGGAAGGCAGGGGCCGGTGACGTTGGCCTTTAGAGCGGAAGGCCCGGAGGAGTTGGCTTTTGCGCGGGAGTTGTGGGCCGATGTTCAGGCACCCGACGGGCAGACGTTGCGTTTGCCGGCCTATTATTCCGGCAAACATCTTTTCGAAGTGCGCGCACGGCCGGTCTGGGCGGGTAGCTATCGGCTAACGGCGGTTTTTGAGCGGGCCGGGGAACAATGGAAATCAGTATCCATTCAACGGATACACGATCAAGCGGTGGTCGATCAGGCCACGCGTCTGCCATCGGTGGGGCGTTCTACGAAGAATCCTGCGAGTTTCGAGTTGTCGGATGGACGCGAGTTCTGGCCGATCGGCGCCAATCTGGCGTGGACGACCGAGCGCAATGTAGAGCGTTTCTATCGTCGAGCGTTATCCGAGTTTGCACAAGAAGGGCTTAATTGGACGCGCATATGGATGAGCCATTGGGGGCGTTTGAACTTGGATTGGCTGCATCCGCACTCAGGGCGATCGCCGGCATTTGGACGTCTCGATCTGGATGTGGCAAAGCGCTGGGATCGTGTCTTGGAGCTGGCGGAGGAGCATGGAGTTTATGTGCAGCTGGTGTTGCAGCATCACGGTCAGGTCAGCTCACGCGTGAACTCCAATTGGGCGGAGCATCCGTGGAACGCGGCCAATGGTGGTTTTCTGAACACACCTGAGGAATTTTTCACCTCGGAGAAGGCCCGGCAGCTGACGAAGCTGAAGTATCGCTATGCGGTCGCGCGCTGGGGCTGGTCGCCGGCGATTTTTGCATGGGAACTTTTTAATGAAGTGCATTGGACCGATGCGATGCGCACGCCCGAGGGCCGCGCGACGGTTGCGGCCTGGCACGCGGAGATGGCGGCGTATATTCGATCGCTGGATGCCTATGGACATCTCATCACCACCAGCACGCATGATTTGCGGGATGCCACATATGAAGCGATGGATTTTTATCAGCCGCATTTGTACGCGCCGAATATGATTGCGGCGGTGCAGCGTTATCCCGTGTCAGCGGCCAGCTTGTCTCGGCCTGTTTTCTACGGAGAAGTGGGCGACGATCATCAACCGTTGAGCGACGCGCAGAAACGCTCCGGTATCGCCATCGTGCCGACCGTTTGGGCGAGCTTGATGGGGGAAGGCATCCATGTCGCACAGCCGTGGCTAGGCGCGGACTTGCTTGCGAGCCGGCGTGTAGGCGAGTTGGGCGCGGCCGTTCGCTTCCGAAACGAATTGTTGAAACACGCAGCCGGTGGCGCACTCGATCCCTTTTATCCGCGCGTCGTCGGCGGACCTCAAACGAACCTGACGATTGTCCCCGGTCAGAACTGGCAACGCCATCCTCCGGTTGTGGTCACGATCCCGACGGATGGACGGCACAATCCTGAGTGCGCGGACATCCCGCGGTTTATAGTAGGATCGGACGAGGGAAGGGCGGATGGCTTTCCTGATCGCACGACCTTCCGTATTGAAATTCCGAATACAACCCATGCGCGACTGGTGATCGCCGATGCCGGGCCGAAGGGATCGAATGTCCGCGTGTGGCTGGATGGCCATGTTATTGCGGAGGAAATCTGGCCGGCGCAGCCGTCGGGATCCGGACCGGTGCATGCGAAACGTCCCCGTGAAATTAGTTTCGAGCTGAACACCGGTGCGCACGAAATCCTGCTCGAGAACAACGGCGGTGACGACTGGTTCGAGTTTGGCTCGCTCGATTTGGGTTTGCAGACGTCGCTGATGGCGGCGGTTGGGAAACGGTCTTCGTCGGTGATCGCTGGTTGGGTTTGGCGCGAAGATGGGGTTTTCTCGCTCAAGCCGCCACCAGCATCGGATGAGGCGACGATCATCGTCGACGATGTGCCCGCGGGGACATGGCAGTTGACGTGGTGGGATTCAGTGAGAGGCGAGCCACGTGAGACCGAGTCGATTTCGCACGCCGGCGGCGATTTGCATCTGAAAACGTCTTCATTCTCACGTCATGCCGCATTCATTCTCCGACGCTGAACCGATCGATCGGCAAGCGACGCCCGAAGCGCGGGCGTTGTTGCGATTCCTTCAATCGATAAACGGGCGTCGAACGCTCTCCGGGCAGCATAACTACTTTTCGTCGCCGCAACTTTCGAGCGATCGCGTGAAGGCAACGGCGGGCGCGTCGCCGCTGGTGTGGGGTTGTGAATGGGGATTTTCCGATTCCCGTCACGCGACGGATGATATTGCTCATCGTCCGCGTGTGCTCGCGGAAATGAAGGCGCGTCACGAGGCGGGCCATGTCGTGGTGCTCACGTGGCATCAAGCGAGTCCGACCATCGGGGAGCCGTGTCTTTTCGAGGAAGGCGTGAAGATGAATCTCCCGCAGCATGAGTGGCGCGAAATTCTCACCGAAGGCTCGCGGCTGCATCGTATCTGGTGCGAACAGGTGGACTTGTTGGCGGAGGGATTGCGGACATTGAGCGATGCGCGCGTGCCGCTGGTGTTTCGTCCTTATCACGAGATGAACGGCGACTGGTTTTGGTGGGGAGCACGACCCGGAGCGAACGATTACGGGCAGCTGTGGCGGCGACTGCAGCAGCGACTCATGCATCATCATCGACTGCATAATCTTCTCTGGGCCTGGTGCTGTGATCGTCCGTCGGAGGGCGTCGAAGCGTATTGGCCGGGGCACGACGTGGTGGATTTAGTGGGCACCGACATTTATCCGCTGCCCGGGCGTCCTGTCGTGTATCCACAGGAATGGTACGATCGCATGGCGGCGCTCGCGCGGGGAAAACCGCTGGCGCTGACGGAAAATTCCGTGCTGCCAACCGATGAGGAACTCACGCGCCAACCTTGGGCGTGGTTTATGGGATGGGTGGATCTTCTTTTCGAAGCGAACTCCGAAGAGGAGATCCGGCGTGCCTATGCCAACCCGCGTGTAGCTTCCTTGAGCGACACGCGCGGATGATCGGCGCGTGTGGCTTGGGCGCGAAGGAACGAAGCGAGAGCGAAACTCAAACGAGCTCTTCGCTCTTTACCCACTGAATGGCGTGGCGCACGAGGTCGGCGCCTTTTGCGAGGCGCAGCTTGATCTTCAGGTGCTCACGATACGAATCGATGGTTTTCACACTCAGGCCGAGTTTCGCGGCGATTTGTCGCGTGCTGTAGCCGTTGCCGATGTGCACGAGGACTTCCATCTCGCGGTCGCTGAGGCTGTCCATCGAGAACGTCATTTCCTCCCGCTTGTTGTTCACGAAGCGATGAAGGATGCGTTCTTTCATACGTTCGCTAAGATAAAGTTCTCCCTGAAGTACGCGGCGCACGGCGGTGATGAGCGCGTCGGCGGCCTGGTCCTTCATAAGATAGCCCTTCGCGCCTGCGCGAAGCGCGCGTTCGGCGTAGAGGTTTTCATCGTGCATCGAGAGGACGAGCGTCTTTGCGGCGGGAGCGATCGCGACGAGGTTTTTGATGAGTTCGATGCCGCTCGTGGTTTTGAGCGAGATATCGACGATGATCAGATTGGGATTCAGCTTCGGGATCAGCTCGATCGCCTTCGGGGCGCTATCGGTTTCGCCGCAGATTTCGAATGAACCGTTTTGCGTGAGCAAGGTGGCGATTCCCGAACGCGTCACCGGATGATCATCTACAATGAAAATCCGGCGGGAACTCACGCTGTCGCCGGATTGGCGAGCGCCGTTGGCGGGAGTGAAGGGGGCGGCGGATTCCAAAGGGGAAAGTGATTTCATGGGTGTGAAAGTGCCGCTCGTAACGCACGCACGATGCCGGTCGAACGTGGGTTTTTATAAGCAGGTTAATCTGAATCGGATAAAATAGTTTAGGCATTCGCTTACATATCACGTGTGCAGAATCATAGCGCAGAATGCGCGCCTTCCCGCTAGGTTTCGCGGCATAATGCACTACGCCGGCTCACGGAACATTTCTGACGGCTCCTCCAGAAATAATCCGGCATGCATTTTGTTCATTTACCGATAGGCGAACACAGAGAGCTTATTCGGGTGTTCCCTGATTGATCTTACTTGAAATGGCCGGGTGGCACGCATGCGCGGGGCGCATTACTATTCAACGGGCGAACGCCCGCTAATTTATGCAGCCAACAAAAATCTGGAAAGGTCACTCGTATCCGCTCGGCGCCACTTGGCGTGGTGATGGCGTCAACTTCGCGTTGTTCTCGGAAAACGCGACGAGCGTGGAGCTCTGTTTATACGATTCCGATGATCCGTCGAAGGAGACGGCGCGTATTCCTGTGACGGAGCGAACCGATTGTGTCTGGCATGTCTTTTTGCCGGAAGCGCGTCCGGGTCAGCTCTATGGTTATCGCGTGCATGGACCCTACGATCCGGCGGCGGGACATCGTTTTAATCCCGCGAAAGTGCTGCTCGATCCTTACGCGAAAGCGATCTCGGGCCGCGTGGATTGGCGTGAGGAGATGTTTGGTTATCGCGTGGGCGATGAAGCGGCGGATCTCTCGAAAGATGATCGTGACAATGCCGCGTGGGTGCCGAAGTCGGTGGTCGTCGATACGGCATTTACATGGGACGATGATTCACCGCCGACGCGGCCTCTGCACGAAACGGTGATCTACGAAACGCATGTGAAGGGATTTTCGCAGTTATGGGAAGAAGTGCCAAAAGCGCTGCGCGGCACTTACAGCGGACTCTGTTCGCCGCAGGCGATCGCCTACTTCAAAAAACTCGGCGTAACCGCGATCGAAGTATTGCCGGTGCATCATCACATCACGGGGCAACATCTGGTTGAGAAGAATCTCACCGATTATTGGGGTTACAATACGATCGGTTTCTTTGCGCCGGAATCTAAATACTGCAGCGCGGGAGATCGCGGGGAACAGGTTTCCGAATTCAAGACGATGGTGAAGGCGCTTCACCGCGCGGGATTCGAAGTGATTTTGGACGTTGTTTATAATCACACCATCGAGGGGAATCATCTCGGTCCTACGATTTCCTTCCGCGGTATAGATAACGCGGCCTATTATCGTCTCGTACCGGATGATAAACGTTATTATATGGATTATACGGGAACGGGGAATACACTCAATGTGCCGCATCCGCGCGTGCTGCAGTTGTTGATGGATAGTCTGCGGTATTGGGTCACCGAGATGCACGTCGATGGTTTTCGCTTCGATCTCGCGGCCACGCTCGCGCGCGAACTCCACGAAGTGAGCAAGCTCTCGTCGTTCTTCGATGTGATTCACCAGGACCCGGTGATTTCGCGCGTGAAGCTTATCGCCGAACCGTGGGATGTCGGCGAGGGCGGTTATCAAGTGGGAAACTTTCCCGTGCTGTGGGCCGAATGGAACGGACGTTATCGCGACACCGTGCGCGGTTATTGGAAAGGCGACAGCGGACTCACCAGCGATCTCGCGTATCGTCTTTGCGGCAGTTCCGACCTTTACCAGAGCGAAGGCAAGGCGCCGTCCGCGAGTATCAACTTCATCACCTCACACGATGGCTTTTCGCTGCGCGATCTCGTGTCGTTTAGCGAGAAACACAATCATGCAAACGGTGAAGATAATCGCGACGGCGATAATCATAACCTCTCATGGAACTGGGGACATGAAGGTTTGGATGCGCCGGAGGAAATTCTAAAACTGCGACGACGCATGCAGCGGAATTTCCTGGCGACGCTGTTTCTCTCGCAGGGCGTTCCGATGTTGCGCGGAGGCGACGAATACGGAGCGACGCAGCAGGGAAATAATAATGCGTATTGTCAGGATAACGAGATCAGCTGGCTCGCGTGGAAACGCGGTGAGCACGAGAACGCGTTGGTCGAGTTCACGAGCAAGTTGATTCAACTCCGCCACAACCATCCGATCTTCCGCCAACCGCGATTTTTCCAAGGACGCGATCTGCGTGGCGAAGGCGTGAAGGACATCACCTGGCTCAATGCGGAAGGCGTTGAGATGGACGACGCGGCGTGGGCCGCGGAGTTCGCAAAGGTGATCGGCGTGATGCTCAACGGTGATTCGCTCGTGGTGAAAGATTTCTTCGGCAATCCGATCAGCGACGATACGTTTGTGCTCTTCTTCAACGCGCATCATGAAGATTTTGCGGTGTGTTTGCCGGGCAAAACCGATGTCGAGTGGAAGCTGATTTTGGACACCGCGGACGAAGCGGGTTTCCTGGAGGAACCTCCAATCGTGAAAGGCGGCGATGAATACACCATGACCGCGCGCTCCCTCTGTTTGTTTGAACAGGCGACAGGCTCGGACTCCGAAGCGCGCGAAGCGCAGCAGCACTCCGAGCGCAAGAAGCGCGCAGGTCCGCGCAAGCGTTCCTGAACTCGCGGCGGGCGCGGTGCACGAGTGTGCGCTTGCGCCCGCCCGGCCGCTCGTGGCTCACTGGCTGCCTATGAGTTCAGACCTGACAGCCCGCATCGAAGCGGGACGTGCAGCCGTGATGGCGCAGACGGAATTGATGCATGCGGAGTTCGGGCGTGCGGCGAGTCATTGGAAGTACGATGGCACGCGCGTGACGCCGGTCGACGTGGCGATTTCCGAGAACATCGTCCGACTGCTCACGAGCCGCTTCCCGGAAGACCAGGTTTTCAGCGAAGAACTCGCCGTTACGGATAAACCCATCGCCGTGACCTCGCACTTTTTCTGGGTGCTCGATCCGATCGACGGCACCAACAACTACGCCACGGGTATCGCGCACTGCGCGATCTCGCTCGGTTTATTTGAGAACGGCGTGCCGGTGTACGGTTTCGTTTACGACATGAGCCGGCGCGTGTTGATCGAAGGCGGTCCGGGTCATGGGCTGCGCGATGGCGGTCGCGAAGCCCATGTGAAAACAGGCGCGCCGAATCCACAAAGTCTGCTCGGTTTTCACAGCCCGTTCGATCGCCAGTTCGCGCATCAGGCGTCGGCGTTGGTGGAAAATTTTAAGATTCGCGGACTCGGCAGCAGCACGCTGCATCTCGCGTACGTGGCGGTGGGCATTCTCGATGCGACCGTCGATCACAACGTGAAGATTTGGGACATCGCGGCGGCGATTCCGCTGTGTCTCGCCGGTGGCGGCGAGGTGCAGTTTCTCGATCGCGAACAATTTCCCATGCACGAGTTTGATCTGAAAATGCCGCGCATCCGCTACGTGGCGGGAAATGCCGCGATGTGCGCGCGCTTGCGCGAATTGCTCGACGCGCCGCGGACGTGAGGCGGCGCGACCGCGCGTTTGAAACGACGCTCACTGCGCGGCGAGCGCGGAAGCGTTTTCGTTGTCCGCCCACATGCTCGCGTTTTCCGCATGACGCTCGCGCGTCCACGAAACCGCGGGGCGAATCGCACGCGCGGGTGAGCCGACAGCGAGCGCTTGAGAAGGAATTTCGCCGGAAACGAGCGAGTTGGCGCCGACGATCGCGCCATCGCCGATGCGGGAACCTTTCAGCACCAGCGCGCGAATGCCCAACCAAACGTGATGACCGATGCTGACATCGGCGGCGGGATTGATGCGACGGCCGGAAGGGGCATCGAAGATCGCGTGCCCGTCGCTATTGCGGATGCATGTATTCATCGCGACCATACAATCCGAGCCGATCGAAACGCTGCCGCCTTCGCTGCACACAATCGTCGGTGTGGTCATCGTGGTGCCTTCGCCGATGGCGATGCGACTGCCGCCATCTTCCGCGACGAAGTTTCCGCCGGCGCGAATGCGAACGAGCGAACCGATGGTGATGCGGTTGCCGTCGCCGATCAGCGTGAGGTGCGTGCCTTGGAGAATCACATTCTCGCCGATTTCGACGATATTGTCCCGGCCCGCGAAGGTGATGCGGCAGCCCTGCAGACGAGAATCGTGATAAGTGAGACGGTTGCCCCGCAGTCCGCTGACACGGCTGGTGGCTTTGAGGATGAGCCAAGCGCGGAAGCGCTTGAGGTGCTTTTTGAGGAACATGTTAGGGGCTGGCACCTTAAAAATGGTCTGCCTTGGCGAAATGTGCAACACCAAGCCTGCGCGTCCGTTGCGGAGGCGGGCTCGATGCGCAGCTGAGCGAATCGCTCAAACCTGATACGCGCGCAGCGGCTCGGGATCGATGACCTGCGTGTTGGGGAGCTTTGCCGCGAGCTCTTGTTTGAACCACGCGCGAGCGGAAGGCTCACCATGCGTGAGCACGATACTGCGCGGCGCGGCTTGCACGGCGAACTCGAGCAATTCGTCGCGATCGGCGTGACCGCTGAGCTCGAATTTTTCGACGCGGGCTTTGACCTTGGTTTTGACGTTGGCCGCTTTGAACAAGAACTGGTCGCCGGGCTTCGCCGCGAGGAGTTCGCCGCCAGGCGTCTCGGGATCGCAGTAGCCGACGAAGCCAATGGTGTTGCGCGCGTGCCCGACCAAACCGGACGCGAGTGTGTACGACGGCGTGCGCTCGACCAACATGCCCGAACTGATGATGTAGATCGCGTTTTGCTTAGGATCTTCGCCGGGGACCAGTTTGCGCGGAGCCGGTTTGATTTTGAGATCCTTGATGACGCTCTTCGAGAAATGGACGTGCTTGGTCTTGCGCGCGATCTCGTCGAGGTAGTCAGCGAGGTCCATGCCGAGGCCGGCGGCGAAAATCGGACACTCGACGAGTTTGCCGAACTTGCGNGCGTCGGCGAGGATCGAGAGGACTTCTTGCTGACGGCCGAGCGCNAAGACGGGCATGAGAAACGAACCGCCGCGTTGGATGGTGTCGTTGATCGANGTGATGAGGCGGGCGACTTCTTCGACGCGCGATTTGCCTTGGGGGCGCTCGGTGTTGCCGCGCGTCGTTTCCATGACGAGCGTGTCGAAGTGGCCGGCGGGGAATTTCGCGCCGGGGAGCGTGCGCTGATTTTCGAACAACACGTCGCCCGTGATGAAGATCTGGCGTTTCTTGTGGTGGATCTCGACGGCGGCGGCACCGGCGACATGGCCGGCGGGATGAAAGATGAACGTGATTTCGTCTTTGCGCGCGCGGAACTTCTTGGCCTGGCCATAGGGGATGCCCGTGAAACGCTTCGCGATGCGATCGATCTCCTCATGTGTGAAAAGAACGGGGGCGGGCGTCGCGGTGTTTTCCTCCTGTTGGCGCAGCATGACGCTCGCGGAGTTGTGCAACATGCGCTCGATGAGGATGCGGCTGGAAGTGGTCATGATCACCGGCGCGTCTTTATGTTCGCGCATGAGGACGGGCAGACTGCCAATATGGTCGAGATGGCAGTGGGTGATGATGATCAGATCCACACGCACACCGCGCAGAGGCGTCAGGTCGGGCGTCTTATGGATGGCGGATTCCTTGGGGTTCAGACCGCTGTCGATAACGATGTTTAGGTCGCCGATCTGGACGAAGTGGCTGTTGGCGCCGATCCCGCCGTCCCGGTTCAAATCAATTAACTTCATGTAATAAAGGGTCAGTAATTACGGCCGGGGAAATGCCCCGCAAGCGTCGATTCCAACCTCCGCCGAGAGAGCCGCGGGCCTCAGTCGCGCGGGATGCGCATGTCAAACGGCGGCAGCATGACATGCACTTTGCGACCTTGATCGTCCACGCCATGGAAGCAGCCATAGGCTCGGGCGTCGGTGCCGGTCACGTGGTAACTATTGTAGGAAAAGTGTTCTCCCGAAGCGAGGCGCGGCGTCTCGCCGACGATGCGATCGCCTTCGACCACCAGCTGGGAGCCGTCCGCGTGGTGGATGACCCATTTGCGGCCGAGCAACGTGATGGTGCGATCGGAAGCGTTGCTGATCGTGATGAAATAAACGAACGCGTGCGGCTTGTCTTCGGGCAGGCTCATGCCGCCGTGATGATAGACGAGTTTATCAAGACGGGCGGTGAGGCCGGGAAGTGCGAGCGAAACGGACACGTGTGGAAGGGCTGAGAGAGCGAACAAACGCACGCAAGGTTCGTTTGCAAACAAGGCCGAAAACAGATGCGCGGAAGATCTGCATCGCCGAACAGGACAGCATATGGGCTCGTGGGCGCGCAGTTTGCCGGAATTTTTTCGCGTGAGAGCGGTGGCTTGCGCGCGAGTTCGTCGGATTCCGTTTGCATGCGAGCCGCGAGCACCAGGAAGCTGCGAGCGCATGTTGTTGGGCGATTACATCGGCGTCTTGATCCTTGGCTTGCTCGGTACCGGGCATTGCGTGGGCATGTGCGCGGCGTTTTCCATCGCGGCGTCGACGGGGCCGGGCGGGTTTGCGGGACTCGTGACGCGACAGTTCGTGTATCACTTGGGCAAAGCGACATCGTATCTGTTTATCGGTGTGCTGCTTTTGCTGGCGGGGCAATGGGTGGAAGCGCGTACATCGCTTGATCGTTTTCAAAACGTGATCGGATGGATCACGGGCACGCTGATGATTGTGGCCGGGCTCGCGTACGCGCTCGAGCTGCGGTTGCCGCCGACAGTGTCGCGTTGGTGGCAGGGGAATGCGGCCTGCGGCGCGGTGGCGGGGATGTGGCGATCGCCGTCGTTGTTCAGAAGCTTGCTGGTGGGGTGGGTGAACGGATTCCTGCCGTGCGGACTTTCGCTGATGGCGCTGCTTTATCTCGTGAGTTTTGGTGAAGTGAAAGGGCTGGTCATCGGCGTGTATCTTTTCGGTCTGGCGACGATGCCGGGGTTATTGGTGGTGGCGTGGGCGGGAAAAAAGATCACGCAGCAACGTCGTCGCTGGCTGGTGCGCGCGAGTGGAGTCGCGCTCGTGATTTTCGGCGTGCTCACGCTGGTGCGCGGACAACCCGCGATCCATCACTGGATGCATGAGCATCTGATGTGGGGCGACGATGCGGGCGGGCACTCCGGGCATGGCGCGGGGCACGAAGGGCATCACCATTAAGGTGGGCCAAGGGGGCGTTTGCGGGCGAAAAAAAGCCCGCTTTTGCCAGATGGAGAGTTGACGGATTTATCTCGTCCAACGTCTTAGCGTCATATGTTGCCGACCAAACTCGACAAGCCCGTCGATATCACCAGCGACCATGTTTTGGGAAATCCCGGTGCGGATATCACCCTCGTCGAGTATGGCAGTTATGCCTGTACGTACTGTCATGCGGCGCACGAAGTAGTGGCGGATTTGCGCGACCAGTTTGGCGATCGCATGCGCTACGTTTTCCGCCACCGGCCGTTGCCCGGAAGCGAGATGGCCATGCGTGCGGCGGAGCTGGCGGAGTACGCCGCGCAGCACGACAATTCTGGCTGGTGCATGACGCGTTGATGCGTCGCGGTCCGCATTTCAGCGCGCGCGATTTTGATGAGATCGCCGCGGAGTTCGAGCTGGATATGCCCGAACGGTGGCTGGAGCCGGAACGCCGCATCGCCGAGGAACACGTGGCCGCGGACATGACCTCCGCGCGCGACAGCAATGTCACGATGACGCCGGCTTTCTTTATCAACGGCCGCAAATACGACGGCCCGTGGGAAAAAACGGCGCTCGCCGAAGCGATGCAGGGACGTCTGCCGCATCGCCTGCAAACCAAGGCGATGGATTTTGTGCGTTGGGGTCCATCGGCGGGATTTCTCCTGTTGTTCATGACGGTCGCCGCGGTGGTGTGGGTGAACACGCCGTGGGGCGGTGCCTTTGAGGCGTGGTGGACGACGCAGGCGGGCGTGGAGCTCGGCAGCTGGCGGTTTTCCCTGCCGCTGCTCGATTGGGTGAACCATGGCTTGCTGACCTTCTTCTTTTTGGTGGTCGGGCTTGAAATCAAACGCGAGTTCACCGTGGGGCGGCTGGCGTCGTGGCGCATCGGCGCGTTGCCGGTGGCGGCTTCATTTGGCGGCATCGTCGCGCCGGCGCTCATTTATGCGGCGGTGGTCGGTTGGAGCAGTCCGCTGGTGATGGGTTGGGGCGTGCCGATCGGCACGGACACGGCGTTTGCGGTGGCCTTGATCGTCTTGATGGGCGACCGCGTGCCGGTGGAGTTGCGCGTGTTTCTCACCGCGGCCGTGATCGTGGATGACGTGGTGGCCATTGCTGTGATCGCGCTGTTTTATTCCGGGGCGCTCGACATGAACTTTTTGATGGCGGCGGGAGCGACGACGGTGTTGTTGATCGCGCTCAACCGTCTCGGTGTGCACAACGCGCTCCCATACGCGCTTCTTGGAATCGCGCTGTGGGTGTTTCTCCATGACGCCGGACTGCACGCGACTCTGGCGGGTGTGATCCTGGCGGTCGTGACCCCGACGCGCCCGCCGGCGAATCTGCGGGTGTTGATGGCGCAGGCGGAGGCTGTGATCCGCGCCGAATCGTATAACGAAAAGGAAGATGTGATGCACCATGGTCCCTCGACGCCGGCGATGGAGGCCCTCGATACCATCTATAAACGCATGGAATCCCCGGCGGATAAATTGCTGCGCGTGGTGGAGCCGTGGTCGAGTTACGTGGTGCTTCCCGTGTTCGCGCTGGCGAATGCGGGAGTGATGTTGTCGACCGATGTCTTCGAAGGTCACGAGCGGCTCATGGCGGCGATTATCCTCGGCTTGGTGGTGGGCAAGCCTCTGGGCATCGTGGGCGCGGCCTGGCTGGCGGTACGCTGCAATCTCGCGAAGAAACCTGACGAGTATTCGTGGCGCCAACTCATCGGCGCGGGCGTGCTCGCCGGCATCGGTTTCACGATGTCGTTGTTCATCGCGCGTGAAGCGTTTGCGGACGACGCCGATTTCGCCGCGGCCAAGATCGCGATCTTCCTCTCGTCGATCCTCGCCGGCGTGCTCGGCGCGGTGGTGCTCTGGAAGAAACGACGCGTGGAAGTCTGAAAACCGCAGCTGTCCGCACGATCGNCACAATATTCTCCTTGAGGAATATTCCGCAGGGAGAATGTTGGCGGCGTGGACTTGGTTTCCATCTACGAATGTTTTTGTGACAGGACGCGCTTGCGCATCCTGAACCTCCTGCTGCAGGGGCCGCTCTGCGTCTGTCATTTTCAGGAGGTGCTGGAAGAGCCGCAGGTGAAGATATCCAAGCATCTCGGCTATATGCGTCGACGAGGGTTGGTGCGGGCCGGGCGGGAAGGAAACTGGGTAATTTACTCCCTGCCTCCGGCGGCGGAGCGCACGCCCGAACTCGGCGCCAATCTGGCGTGTTTGCAGGACTGTTTGTCCGGGAAGCCGGTTTTTAAGCGCGATCTCGTCCGGCTCGGGAAAGTGGATTTTTCCTGCGCACCGGTGTGCGGCGCCGGCACACGCAAAACGCGGGCGGGGAAATCCCGGAGCTGACGGGCGCCGCGCGGAGCCCGTGAATGTATTTGTTTAATGAATACAGGAAAACCTCTCATCTTGGTGTTGTGCACCGGGAACTCGTGCCGGAGTCATCTGGCGGAAGGCATCCTGCGGTCGCTGGCCGGGGATCGTTATGAAATTGCCAGCGCGGGATCGCGGCC